>Ga0326727_10004046_pt1 | contig 45110 bp, 40 predicted proteins | sample MB2enrmetagenome_FD_207643 | JGI IMG/M metagenome (GOLD analysis project Ga0326727, IMG submission 207643) | Lab enriched peat soil microbial communities from McLean, Ithaca, NY, United States - MB29MY | ecosystem: Environmental > Terrestrial > Soil > Wetlands > Peat | place: USA: New York... | reverse complement strand
ACCACTCATGCGACACCCAAGCGTGCCCGGCGCGAGCGAAGGAAAAAGGATCGGAGTGCGGCACGTGGCCGGTTTCCACGATCCACTGCCCGGTGCGCAGATGCCACCAGAGGTCGGGATCGGTCGCGGGACGGGCAGTCATGCCGAACAACCCCAGCAGCAACACCAGCGAGAACACGTTGGATAGAGAAAGGTGGTTAGCTCTCACGCTGAGTGGATCATACCCCAAACTCGAAAATGCTCCAGCTCGATTCGAGTGCGTATTTCGTGCTTTTCCGGCCTGACGATAGAATGCAGGTCGGCAGGATGAGCGGCAAACTCAATGCTCGCTATCGAGAATATTGCGGTATTGTTTATCATGAAGCTACAGTCGCCAAATCGAGAAGCAGCGGGCCCGGCAGGATCTGCGGTTGCGGGGTGGAACAGCCGAGTGCGGCTCGCCCAGAACGCGCTTCTTCTTCTGACACTGGCCGGCATCGTCTACTATTTCGCGCACGATTTTGCAGGAAGAGAAAAGGGAACCGATTTCCCGGACTTCTACGCCGCGGCTCGAATGGTACGCGAAGGGTATGGGCATCAACTGTATGATTTGCACACTCAAGAGGAATTCCAAAGCCGCTACGCCGGACGCACTGGCGACTACTACATCCACCCTCCATTTGAGACGCTGCTATTCTTGCCAATCTCCTTTTGGCCGCTGCCAACCGCTTATCTGCTATGGTGCCTGCTTAACGCAGCGGTCTTGGTGTACACCGCGATAGTGTTTCAACGGCATGTATTCAAGCGCCTGGACTGGCGCGTCTTGCTGCCACTGTTCTTCTTGTTCCCGCCCGTGTTGATCGGTTTTCTGCAAGGTCAAGATTCGCTGCTGCTCCTCTTGATTATGACGCTGGCGGTTGTCGAGCTGAGGCGGGGCTGCAACTTCACGGCGGGCTGCCTGCTAGGCTGCGGACTCATCAAGTTCCATATCATTCTTACCTTAGTCGTATTGCTGGCGTCGCTTAAGAGAAAAGGGCTCCTTCGTGGATTTGCTCTCGTGTTCGCGATCTTGCTCATGGTTTCAGCCGGCATTTCCGGATGGGCTTTCCTAACGGCATATCCTCGCTTCTTGATGAGGCTGAGCAGCCTGCCGTTAGCTGGCATTCACCCGGCGGCAATGGCGAATATCAGAGGATTGGTCGGCGCTTCGGGCATTGTACGGGGCCCAGTCACTCGCCTGGTCCTTACCTGGAGTGTTTCAGCTTTGCTCGTCTGGTATGCCTGGAGAAGCTTTAAGGACAGTAAATTGAAGTTCGCAGATGCTACAAATCTGGCGTTCGGAAATTTCGTTTTGGCGGCGATTCTTGCAAGCTATCATCTCAGTCCCTCCGATTTGTGCATCGCGCTTCTACCCATCGGCCTGTTCTCGCAATATTTAGCGGAGCAAACCGGAATCCCGCGATGGGCGAGACTCAGCGTGCTGGGCAGCCAATTTGTTCTTTTCCTCCCTCCTTTGCATATGATCTCGCTGGCCCGGCACATGTATGTCTACCCGATCATTCCGATTCTGATAATGTTTTTGCTCACGTCGGCTGAGGTTTTCCGTCGCGATCATAGAATGGGCGCGGCTCTTGCCCCGTTGCCGCTTGAACGCGGCGCATGAGGAGAACAGAATGTGGATAGAATAGCCATTCCATTCGAACCATGCTTCACACACCGAAACTGCGCAGTTGGCTGCTGGCCACAGCACTCCTATGGATGGCGCTTAGCAACGGCCTTATGTTATGGAACACGCGAGTTCGGATCCGGCAGGGTTACGGCGATTTTGCGTCGTTTTACACCGCCGGTACTCTGGTTCGCAGGGGGCTCGGCACCGAACTTTACAGTCTCGCGGCTCAGTGGAAAGTGCAGCGGGAATTTGCTTCGGAAGTAAAAATTCGCCAAGGCCCCTTGCCTTACATACGGCCCCCGTTCGAAGCCTTACTCTTTTCCGTATTCGCCAGGTGGCCTTATGTGACAGCACTGTTTCTCTGGACTGCCGTCAAACTTGCCCTTCTCGCAGCCGTTCCCTTCATTGTGGTCCGCGGCAGGTTCTGGAAAGAAAGTTTTCCGCTCTGGACGACGGGTATTCTCGTTTTGGGTACGTACCCTGCGTTTATGGATCTCCTCATGGGCCAGGATGCAGTACTCATGGCCTTCCTGTTCGCGGTTTGTTTCTGGCAACTGGAGACGGGAAGGGACACGGGTGCGGGCGTCACCCTGGGTCTGGCACTCATCAAGTTCCAGCTGGCAATACCTTTCTTCCTTATCCTGTGGATCTCCGGACGCAAACGCGTTTTGCCCGGATTTGTGGCATCCGCTTCCGTCGTCGTTGCCCTTTCGGCCGCTCTGGTCGGTTGGAGGACGGCATTAACGTACCCTGGTTATTTGCTGGCTTTGAACCGGGCGGTGGCCGTTGGAATCGCACCCGAGACTCATTTGAATCTGCGCGGGCTGCTGATTTTTTTCGTCGGGCGCGCGCCCTACCCCGGGCCTATTTATTGGGTGCTGACGCCAGTGGCGCTCGGAGCTATTGTGTACACAGGTCTCATTTGGCGAAGGGCGGGGCCCGGTTTTTTGGCCGAGGGCTTCGGTCTGGCGGCTGTTGTCACGATCGTGACCAGCTATTACGCCTGTGCTTACGATCTGCTGTTGCTAATCGTCCCGCTGCTTGCCATGCGTACCCGGCCCGATGACGCTCCTAAAGCGGACAGGGTGTCACGATACTTGGAAGTGACCGGATTGCTGCTCCTGCTCCTTACGCCAGTATATTGGTTTACGAGATTGCAATTTCGCGCCGAATCCCTAATGGCACTGCCATTGCTGGCCTTGACCGTTGCCTTGGCGCGCAGGCTGAGCCATGCGGGCGCGGGCGTAGGCTCACAGCGAAGGGCGCCGGCGCTGGAAGGGCCGGCATGACCACAGCTCCAGCTTCACCCTTGCTCCAGCTTCGTTCCTGGATGTGGCTGCTGCTGGCGATCCTCTGCGCCGCGGGCGTGTGGTTGTACGCCAGCCGCGTGTTGATTCCGTATCAGATCTCCGATGCCGCTATGCACGGCCGTCCGCGCGGCAATCTCTCCGACCTTTACCTTCACTGGGTAGGCGCCAGAGAACTGCTCCTGAACGGACGCGATCCCTACGGCCCCGGCGTGACTCGCGAAATTCAGCAAGGCTACTACGGCCGTCCCGTTGATCCGGCCCGCCCCGCGGATCCGAGAGACCAGCGATTCGCCTATCCTGTCTACGTCGTCTTTTGCCTTGCGCCCACCATCCATCTTCCGTTTGAGATCGTGCGAAGAGGATTCTTCTGGGTCTTGCTCGGGCTCACCGTTGCCACGATTCCGCTGTGGCTGCGCGTACTGCGCTGGTCCGCGCCGCTGTGGGCACAGGCGAGCCTGATCGTATTCACCATCGGCAGCCTGACCGTCATGCAGGGCCTCAAGCTCCAGCAAATGACGCTTCTAGTGGCCGCCCTGGTGGCGATCGCGCTGGCGCTCCTCGCGTCCCGCCGCCCCATTGCCGTCGGCATTGCGCTGGCTTTGGCCACCATTAAGCCGCAACTTGTCTGGCTGTTGTTGTTCTGGTTGATGATCTGGACCCTGGCCGACTGGCGCCGCCGATACCGCTGGGCCGCGTCATTCCTGTTCACGATGGCCATTCTGTGTGCCGCCTCGGAGTGGTATCTGCCACACTGGATTCCTCGTTTCCTCCAGGCAGTGCGCGAATACCCGAACTACACCGATGCTGCCTCGGTCCTGGACAAGTTGGTCCCCGCTCCTTGGGGATGGATGCCGCGTGCGCTCGCCGCCGCGGCGACGGTCCATATCGTTTGGAAGAACCGCCGGTTTCCCGAAGACACCCCCACGTTCGCCACCACGGTTTCTCTTGCCTTGGCCGTGACCGTCATCGTCATTCCGAACTACCACCTCTACAACCAGGTCATACTGCTGCCGGCACTGCTCGTGCTCCTGCGCGACCGGCAACTGATCTGGAACCGGAACCGCATGAGCCGCGTGTTCCTGAGCCTCGCCGCCGTTCTTCTGCTGTGGCCCTGGCTCACCTGCATCGTGCTGGCCGGCCTTTCCTTCGTGCTGCCGCTCAGGACGGTCGAAACAGCCTGGGCGGTCCCTTTTTGGACGGTCCTCCCCCTGCCCGTGGTAGTAGCGGCGCTGGTCCTTATGATGAGCTACCGGAGGACTTTTCCCGCACCCGCAGGGCCGGGTCCATCGTAGAATGCTTGGGGGCCGTGTCAGGGGTTGGCAGAATGGCCGCAGGAGAGTCCAGCGTAAATGTCGGCTTCGTCGCATTCGGGTATATCCAGCATCTTTCCCATCGCGATCTTCGTCCAGGGCAATGATCAGCAGACGCTGTCGCTGAATCACACCCCTTACACCGTGGGCCGCAAGGTGGACCGCGACCTGGTGATCGCCGACCCGCGAGTGTCGCGCGAGCACGCTTCCATCGTTTCAGAAAACGGCGAATTTTTTGTCGTTGACCTGGGCAGCAAACACGGCACCTTCGTCAATGGCGAGAAGGTGGACCGGCACAAGCTGCAGCGCAACGACCGGCTGGAATTCGGCGCGCGCGATGTTGCCTACATGATCTTCCACCCGCTGCACTCCACCTCGAACACGGCCCGCGAGTTTCTGAGCCAGATCTCTGTCATGCAGATCGCCCCCGAGGCCAGCGACCTGGAGAAACTCATCTTGTTCATGGAAGCGGCGCGCAAGCTCAACACCATCGGCGTGCTCGATGAAATCCTGGTCACGCTGCTCGAGGCCACGCTCAAACTAACCCGCGCCGAACGCGGCTACATCTTCCTGCGCGACAACGACGGAAACCTCACGCTCGCCGCCGGACGCAACTCGAAGGGCGAGCCCTTGCTTGACGACAAGACCATTTCTCGTTCGGTGCTTGAAGGCGCGCTGACCTCGAACTCCGAGTACCTGGTCACCGACACCAGTAAGGAGCTCGATGTGAAGGGGCGGCAGAGCATCGTCGCCTTCGACCTGCGAACCGTGATCTGTATGCCATTGCGCAAGCCGCTGGTGCAGACCACCCGCGCCGAGCAACCGGCCGGCGGGGAAGTGATGGGCGCGCTTTATGTCGATTCGCGCTTCGCCTCGCGCGATATCGCCGGCGTAAGCAAAGACATTCTGCGAGCGATCGCGACCGAAGCTGCCCAGTTGGTCGAGAATGCGCGCCTGGTGCAGGCCGAAGAAGCCGGACGCCGCTACCAGCAGGAACTGTCAATCGCGGCTTCCATCCAGCAGCGTCTGCTGGCGGTCACTCTGCCCGAAGTTCCTTTTGCGCGGGTGGATGGGCGTAACTTGCCGTGTAAGGACATCGGCGGCGATTTCTTTGAAGCCGTGAACACGCCGCAAGGCCTGGCCGTCGTTCTAGCCGACGTGAGCGGCAAAGGAGTCTCAGCCGCGCTGCTGGCTTCCATTCTCCAGGGCATGGTCTACTCGCAACTCATTTCCGGCATGCCGCTGGTGGAGATCGTCGACGCGGTCAATCGCTTCTTCACCTACAAACACATCGGCGAAAAATACGCGACCATGATCATCACCCGCCTGCGCAACGATGGCGATCTGGAATACGTCAACTGCGGACACGTTCCGCCGGTGTGGATCTGCGGCAGTAATAAGGAAGTGCTCCGCCCATCTCACGGCAACCTTCCCGTGGGCCTGCTGGCCGATGCGACCTACTCCAGCGACCGCTGCCAAATGAGGCCGGGAGACCGCCTGATCCTGGTGACCGACGGCGTCACCGAAGCCGAGAATGCCCGCGGAGATATGTTTGACAGCGAACGCCTCGAACATGTGGCCGGAAAGAGTAATTCCATGGAAGACGTGTTCGCCGCCGTAGCCGATTTTTGCGGAGGCACCCCGCTCAACGACGATTGCACGGTGGTAGAGCTCTCCTACACCGGCAGCTAGGATTTGGCTCGTGTGGTGACGGGCGCTCCGCCCCGTCCAACGAAGGTTCTTCGAGACACACTTTCGCGAGGCCCAAGCAGATTTGCTTGCCCTGCGGCTCTTGGCCATTACCACACATCAATAGGTGACAATTCTCACTGACAAGGCGTGCTCGTTCGTGTCCAATTACCGCGAGTCGCCTCCCCGAAGAGCAGTTCCCGCTCGTTGAGACGCAGCACCCGCCGAGGCAAGTGACCCAAATCAGAAGCGACGGAGGTTACCCTCGTCGCCGTTGTCGCGGCCGGAAAGGAGATTCCAGGTTATGACCCTCAGGCGGTGCGCTCTAATTTCGCTGTTGTTTGCATTATTGGTGTTGGGTTCGGGAGCAAGAGCACAGAACTGCTCCTTGGCGGGGCCGTGGACTGGTTCGTATTCCGGAGATTCCAGCGGTAGTGTTGCGGCGTCTTTCACTGAGACAGGAACATCCGTAAGCGGAACCGTCAACGACTATTCGCCGGTTACGGGAACCAATAGCGATGGGCAAGTCAGTCTCGGATACACAGGCAACCATGGCTATGGTTCGGCTTCGGGCACGTTCTCGGCGGACTGTTCGACACTATCCGGCACGTGGATCGCAGTGAATACCAAGAAACATAAGACAAAGACCGGCACTTTCACCATGTCCCAATGCGGGGCGCCGACCATGATGTTCAATGGGACGAATGTGGCTGGCCAGACAACCTCCGTCGTCGCCGGACAAGAGATTATGTTCACCGGGCAGGCACCCAGCGAGGAGTGCGTGGCGGCGACGGTGAGCCAGAAATGGTCATTGCCGCTGGAAAATGGGAAGCCGACGAAAAAAAATGCGGTGGGCGGCTATGTGGTCGGCCCCAACGCCAGCACGGAGGACCCCAGCAGGCCGCAGGTAGGGGCAGTCACGCCGCTGCCCACGGACACCACGACCACCAGCTACGGACCTTTTTATTTCACCTCCCCGGGAACATACACCCTGACATATCAGTACACGTTTAACATCGATGGCGCCTCAAAGACCAGCCCGGTTTCGACGGCTACGTTTACTGTAGACGGGCCTACCGACGTATCGGTCCTTACATGCGGCGGCGACGTGGACCTAAGCACCGGATGTACGGCAAATGGACCTTTGGGTACCGTTAACATCGGCACCTTCGACGGCAGCCCTTATCTCCAGTTTGGGGGCACAGCCACCAACGTCGGAATCGCATTCACCGCCTCAGCAGCCACCGCGCCGTCGGGCAGCTTTACATGGGTACAGTTCTTAACGAAGGACGTCATAACATGGACGCCCAGCTCAGGTGGCGCGGTCCTGACCTGCTATCTCCCCGAATTGCCGACGCTCGGTGTCTTCCCCGCGCTCGACAACTTGTTTCCATATGACTCCGGAGGGACGGTAAACGACAACCCTGGCACCGGGTTGCCTAGCGGTTTCAAGAAAATTAATATGGCGTTTTCTGCAGAGATGAACCTGATGTGGACGCCGACCGCGGATCCAGGGTGCGCTGATGGCGATGCATGTACGATTCCGGTTCCATTCGGCTACGTGAATTGGAAGGTTAGTGCCACTGCCAAGCTTAATAAAAGCGGGACGTGGGTGCCTTCGGGCAACTGGAGCGCCAGAGAGTTTGTCGCGAGTAGCTCGTACCCCACCTGGACAAGCTGGGTGGAGAATGGGCAGATAACTTGCCACTAATGAATGAGGGTTAGGAGGAATTATGAAGGCTTCTAGCATAGCTGGTTGTCTCGGGTCCGCTCTGCTTTTGCTGGCCGCCGCGTTTGCGGAGTCGGTGCCGCCGTTTTCGCTCACGATCGCGGCCCCCCATCCGGCGGTAAAAGCGGGATATGGAGTGAAAGTGGATGCCACGTTCACGAATAACTCGGACAGTGTTGCAACGCTCCGGTTCTCTGGTTCGCTCTGTGATTATGCAGCGGTGGAAGTTCGCGACGGTGACGGCAATGTGGTGCCAGACACAGAGATCAAATCCAAGTTAGATTGTGCGCATATGGATGCGGGTGAATTCCGGATCTACCGGCTGAAACCGGGTGAGTCCAGGCGAGAAACGATTTGGGTGAGCAGATTCAGCGACATGTCGAAACCTGGGGAATACTCCGTGCAAGTGCAATGGAAGGCGCCGGAGGAATTTGGAGGCATGGTGGTGAAATCGAACACGATCACCGTGACTGTGACTCCATAAGAATGGCGCGGCTCCACTCTTTCAGGAAGTATGTGAGGGCGGGTGGCCCGTCCTATCGCGAAGCGAAGGGCGGGGCCTTTGATCCCTTTTTTCATCACAAACGCCCAGTGAGCACCATCACAGACATCAAATCGACCGCCGGCGACAATCGAGTTCGACCTGTGAGTCAGGGCCGAAGTGCGTCCGTCTTCAGAGACGGACTTCGAAGCTGCACCGGCCCCATTTACTATTGGCTCTTTGATAACATATTTGCGGAAATGAACAGGCGTCAGCCATCCGCCAAAACCATGAATTTCTATGAATCTTAGGAGAATAGAGCGAAAAATCGAACTAACTCCTTATTCCGCAGTACTTTGCAAATAAGTCCTTTGCTCTCAAATCTTTAGAGACAGGCGTCCCTAACTCCATCATTCCAGAGACTATAAGAAGGGGGTGGGGGGGTAGGGGGGGTGGGGGGGCGTAAAATATTGGATGTTATCTCATGAGTGAATAGGCAGTTAAGGCCGCGCCCCCGAATGAATCTCAACCGTGGACCAAGTCTTATCCGCCGCGTGGCACAGTTTCTCCAGCCCGCAATCGGCGCACTTCGGACTGCGCGCCACACAGAGTTTCCGTCCGTGCCAGATCACCTCATGAGAAAAATCCGTCCAGCGCTCGCGAGGGATGATCCGCATCAGATCCTCTTCAATCTTTTTCGCGTCTTCCTGCCTGGTCAGCTCCAGGCGCCGTGAAATTCGCGTTACGTGCGTGTCCACGACGACGCCCTCATTCTTTTTGAACCAGGTTCCGAGCACGACGTTCGCTGTCTTGCGAGCCACTCCCGGAAGACTCAGCAATTCCTCCATCATTCGTGGAACCTTCCCGCCGAAGTCCGTAACGATCTTGCGCGCCGCGCCTACCACCGACTTCGCCTTGTTGCGAAAGAATCCGGTCGAACGTATATCCGGCTCCAACTGTTCGGGCGTGATCGCCGCGAAATCCTGGACAGTGGGATACTTCTCGAACAGCACGGGCGTGACCATATTGACGCGCACGTCAGTACACTGCGCGGAAAGAATCGTAGCCACCAGCAACTCCCATGCGCTCCGGTGAGTGAGAGCACAAGTCGCGTTGGGATAGAGCTGATCAAGACCCGCGATGATCTGGCGCACCCGCTCAGGGGCGAGAGGATCGTACCCCGATGCAGATTTCTTTTTCAGAACGGCGGGCTGCGGCGATTTCCCGGCATTGAGCGACGCTCGCTCGGCGCCGGGACGCGCAGCCGCGTTCTTTGAACCTGCCGCCTTCGATGATTGCCCACCTTTCGATCGCGCACCCTTCAAAAGGGCAGTCTGCGCCCGGCGCGAACCTTCCTGTCGTCCGCTGCGACTTGGTTGACGCGGCATATTTCCGCGAGGCATCGGTTTCCTCCTAAGCAGTCGTTCATGGTAACAAAGTCAATGGGCGATATTCGATGTTACGCCAACCGTCCACAGAAAAGGCTTTCTGACTGGCTATCCCTGTTGTAGGATTTAAGTCGTTTCATGCAGACCGCAGCAAACTACGCCGAGCGATATGCCGCGATGAGCGATAGTGAGTTGGCCGACCTCGTCTTGGGTGACCCCGATTCTCTGAACGAAGAAGCGAGGAGTGCGTTTCAGGCTGAACTCCGAAAGCGCGGCCTGACGCTAGCAAAACTCCGGGAGCAATATGCGCCAGAACCGCCGTCGAACGACGATGAGAGCAACTCTCGGGGTTCACTCATACAAAATTTTGGATTCCTCGGTATCCCCCTCGTATGCATCCTAGCTCTCGCGCTCTATTTTGTACTGGCGGACAAACCCTTCGGGATTCAAGTTGCAACGCTTGTTGCATACACAGGTTACGTTTTCTCCTTTGTATTTTCTAATCTACGGGCCTCCAAAGGATATGACCTGCGACAAAGAGCCGTTCGACAGAAAATTCCTCATTTGTTGGTCATCCATGCGGTTTTTCTTGCCATTGTCTTCATCGGCCTGACGGTTGCGCTTTCGTTGCGACCATCCCTTCCGCCTTCTTGGCTCGAACCAAGAGGGAGAAGAGGTGAGAATTGGTTTGAACTTTCGATTCTGGCGATTGTTTTTGTCACCTGTATGTTCCAGGCGCAAATTTGTCGAAAGATTCTGAGTCGCAGTCTTGGAGTGGAATCAGGCAAACTGACTCGCTGCACAGTTGACGAAATCAGACGTTAGGCACTCAGAACCGAAGGCCGCAAGACGCGGGCCTATCCCACAAAGGTAACTCGGCTGCGATTGACGGCTTGGCGGCTGGGTGAGTACTCTGAGAACTAAAGGAAATCTTGTGGCCGTTAAGAGCATCAAACTCGGACAAGTCTGGCGCCATGACGCAACTGGCCAGGATCACCTCGTCACCAAAGTGTACAGCGAAGTTTTCACGCAATACGCGGTGCTGCGGCCCGCCGAGGTCACCGCGCCCGACGCGCCTGTCGTGAAAGTGAAGGTCGCGAAATTGGCCGATGGCGTGACCTTGCCCGGCTTCAGCTTCACCCAGGAAGGGGCGTTCTGAGGGCGATCGGGTCATCTGACCATCGGGTCATCGGGTGATCTGAAATCAAATGCGTGAAATGCCCTGGGGTTGAATCTAGATGACCCGATGACCCGATGGCCCGATCACCCGATTCCAAATTCCAATGACCGAAAAAGTCCTAACCATACTCTTCGTCCTCATCAATGCGCTCGTGGCGGCGACCGGCTATGCCGGAATCACGCTGCTCATGGCGATTGAGTCCGCGTGCATTCCGCTGCCTTCCGAGCTGATCATGCCCTTCGCCGGCTACCTCGTCTATACCGGCACGATGAAGCTGGTCTGGGTGGCAACGGCCGGCGCCATCGGATGCAATCTAGGGTCACTCGTCGCTTACGAAATCGGCTGCTACGGCGGGCGTCCCCTAGTCGAGCGTTACGGACGCTGGATCCTGATGGGCCGCCGCGAACTCGATTGGGCCGATCGTTTTTTTCTGCGCTGGGGAGACATGGCCGTGTTCATTGCGCGCCTGCTGCCCGTGATCCGCACCTTCATCGCGCTGCCCGCCGGAATCGCCCGCATGCTGCGCGGCAAATTCCACCTCTATACTTTTCTGGGATCATGGCCCTGGTGTTTTGCGCTCGCCTACTTCGGCATGAAACTCGGCGAAAACTGGCGCTCGCTTGGCAAGTACTTCCACAAATTCGATGCAGTCATCGGAGTCTTGCTGCTGGCCGGGATCGTCTGGTTTCTCTGGTCGCACTGGCAGAACCGGTTGCGCGTCGACGGATAATTAGCCGTTCGCCTTTCCCTGTGCACCTCTGTGTCCTCTGTGGTAGCAGCTTTTTTTTGAACCACAGGGGACACAGAGGTCCACGGAGGAAATCGGCATCTCCATTGCTACTTTTCAATCGGCCGCGCCAATTGCGATGCCACCAGCTTCCACTCCCCATCGCGTTTTCGCAGGACGTCGAGGTAAACGTAGCGCACGGCGAACCGCTTTCCGCCGGCTTCGACTTCATCGGATTCCGAGCCATGCACGACTGCGGTGTCGCCGAACACGCGAATCTTGCGTCCGGTTGAAACAATCGATGGATAACGGATCGCCCCCGTTCGAAAGTTGTTCAGGACATCGTGCTTCGTGAAGGCCTTGCCTGCCTCGTTGTACTGCACGTAGTCGTCGGCGAAGATCCGCGCCAGCACGGTGAGATCGGCGCTCATCAGCGCCCGGTCTCCAGCTTCGTGCAGCGCCAGAATCTGCTGCTCGTCGCTCGCTTGTTCGCGATCCTGCTCCCCACTGTTCTCGACCGACATCACCGCTCCTGGCCTTGCTCTCTGGTAGAGACGCGGCTAGCCGCGTCTCGGCGCGCGGAGTTCGTACCGCGCAGCTACCCGGAAGTCACTTTCTCCATCTTCCACAAATGTGTAAGCTCACGCTAGGACTAATACCGTCATGGGATTTCTAAGCTATCTTCTGTATCCGTGGGGCATCATTCTCCAGGGACTGGCAATCGTCCACTTCATCCGTCGGCGGCCCGATACCTATTGGATTTTTATCATCCTGTTTCTCGGCCCGCTCGGTGCGATTGTCTATCTTGCCGTCGAGGCGCTTCCCGACATTGGACTGGTGGGACAGTCGTTCAAGGTCTTTCCGCGGCGCAAGCGCATTGGTCAACTGGAAGCAGCGATTCACGACAATCCGTCGGCTGGGAACTATGAAGAGCTCGGCGACCTTTATATGGACGACGGCAAGTTCCAATCGGCGCGAGCCGCATTCGACAAGGCTATTGCCGCGCGCGCCGATACGCCCGATCCCTTTTACCGGCGCGGAGTTTGCGCCATCCAGTTAGGCGACGCCGCAGCCGCATTGCCCGACTTGGAGCGGGTGGTTGCGAAAGAGCCCGACTACGATTTCCAGCGCGCCGCTGGATTGCTTGCCCACGCCTACGCGCAGACCGGACAAAAAGAAAAGGCCGAGGCGCTCTTCCGGCGGGTAACCATCACCTCGACGTTGTCGGAGACGTACTTGAATTTCGCGGATCTGCTGGCCTCCGGGGGACGCAATGCCGAAGCCCGCGAGTGGGCGCAAAAAGTGCTCGATAAGAAGCCGACTATGCCTGGTTATCTGCGGCGGCGGGAGCGGCCTTGGTTTCGGCAGGCACATGAGATGCTGAAACGAGTATCGGCTTAGGGGTTGTTTGGCGCATCGGAAAGAGGTAGGTTAAGGGGTATGCAGCACCTCGATTCTGACGAACTCGCGCGGCTTAGCCCCGCAGAACGCCTTGCGTTGATAGGCCAGCTTTGGGACAGTCTACGCGATACGGAGATTCCTCTGCCAGAAGCACAACAAGCGGAACTAGCCCGGCGGCTGTCCAGTCTCGACCAGGATCGAGCCCAAGCCGTTACCTGGGAACAGATGCGCGCTGAGTTGGATCGCCGCCGCCCGTAGCGATGCAAGTAATCTTTACTCCACCTGCGCGTGCTGAACTCTTGGACGCTCAGGATTGGTACGAAGCCAGGCATCCCGGCCTTGGAATGCGTTTTCGCGAAGAAGTTGAAGCTGCTGTCCTCCGTTTGCGGGAGAACCCCCACCAGTTCCCGATCGTTTTTCGAGATGTGCATCGTGCACGTCTGCGTAAATTCCCTTACGGACTTTTCTTCCGCGTCGAAATTAGCGCCCTTGTAGTAATCGCGTGTTTTCACGGAAGTCGCGATCCACAGCGGTGGGAACGGCGCGTTTGAACTCCGAGTCGCGGTTCCGGCGAGCGAATGAGATGCTGAAAAGATTACGAGCGTGATGGAGTACCGGCGCGCAGTAGTTCCGGAGATCTGAGAAGACACTTGGTTGCAACGGTTGTGATTTCTATTTCGATCCGTTTCCGCTTTGGAATAGACTTGTGGCATGAGAACCGGAACCATGAAAATTGTGTTGATATTCGGCGCCTTGGTGACCATGGTCGCGGCCCAGAGCAAGAAGCCTACTGATATTTCTGCTGTCGCCGCCAGCGGAACCGTGAGTGGGAATCGCTACATGAACTCATTCTTCGGACTAAGCGTCGATGCACCAAATGCGACTCTTCAGCTAAATCCTTTAGTGAACACCGATGGCGAACGTGCTCGTCTCATGCAAGCACTGGCAAAACCGGCTGAATGGGAAGATACCTACACCTTTGCTGTATTAGCAGACTCCCTGAGTAAGTACCCACAATTGCAGTCCTTAACTCAATACGTACGAAGCGTCCGTCATCAATTGGAAAGAGAGGGTCTTGCTTCAGTGCGGGAAGAATTCCCAATCACTATCGGAGGAGTGCGGTTCACAGGTGCGATTCTGGAAGAACACGTACCCGCTGGGCGGAAGTACTACCGAGGAATGTACTCAACATTTCGGAATGGCTATATCTTGTCTTTTGACGCAGAGGCTGCCTCGGAAGACAAAGTGAACGAACTAGTTACCAAAATCGTGAAACTCAAGAACTGATTCCCCCGATGCGAATTTCTTACCTTGAATGCACTCGCTGCGGAGAACATCTCTCCGCCGATCGACCGCAGAATGTTTGCCCCAAAGATGGCGGCGTGCTTTACGTCCGCTACGATCTTGCCAGACTGAAAGGGAAGTTGCGTCCGGAAGATTCATCGGGCCGTGTGGCCAGCATGTGGCGTTATGCCGAAGTTCTCCCGGATGCCACGCCGGTCACGCTGGGCGAGGGATTCACTCCCATGCTCGCCAGCCGCGAGTATTCGAATGTGTTCATCAAGGACGAAGGCCTGAATCCTACTGGATCGTTTAAAGCGCGCGGCATGTCGGCTGCCGTGACCATGGCGCGACACTATGGTCTGAAGAAGCTGGCCGCTCCTTCCGCCGGAAACGCTGGGGGCGCGCTGGCAGCGTATGCGGCAGCGGCGGGAATCGAAGCGCACATATTCATGCCGAAAGATGTGCCTCTCGCGAATCGCATGGAATGCGACTACTACGGCGCGCACGTTACTCTGGTCGACGGTCTGATCAGCGATTGTGGGCGCTTGGTTGCCGAACGCATAAATAACGAGAGGTTGTCAGGAAATAACGAAGGATGGTTCGACGTCTCGACCCTCAAAGAGCCGTTCCGCGTCGAAGGCAAGAAGACGATGGGCTACGAGGTTGGCGAGCAACTGGGCTGGAAACTTCCGCAAGGCATCATCTATCCGACGGGCGGCGGCGTGGGCATGATTGGAATGTGGAAGGCTTTCGATGAGATGGAAGAGTTGGGCTGGATCGGTTCCGAGCGTCCGAAAATGATCACGGTGCAGGCCGCAGGCTGTGCGCCGATTGTGAAGGCGTGGGAAGCAGGGAAGAGCGCTTCTGAAATGTGGGTGGGCGCGGCGACTTTTGCCTCCGGGCTGCGCGTGCCTAAGGCTTATGGCGACTACCTGATTCTCGATATCCTTAGAAAGAGCCAGGGCACCGCGGTCACGGCAACCGACGAGGAAATCCTCGCAGCGACGCGGCACTGGGCCAGCGCGGAAGGCGTGTTCGCCGCGCCCGAAGGAGCGGCGTCACTGGTTGCCTATCGGAAGCTGCGGGCGAGCGGCTTCTTCCGCGCCGAAGATACGATTGTGCTTTTCAATACGGGCTCGGCTTATAAGTATCTCGACATGATCGAAGCGCAAGACAGAAAGGCACGGTCAGGGCCTCCCACTGGACGCGATATTGGCGGGATCATCGGGCCGTACTAGCGCGCGTTCACAAAAAGGGTTTACCACGGGTTACACGAGGGAAGGCGGCTTTGAGGGCCTATGGACTCTACTTCCCAGCGCGACCATTGCCGAACGCGGCGCGAAGCCATGGTGCGCACGCAGCTTGTCGAGCGCGGCATCCGCGACCTGCGCGTGCTCGACGCGATGCGCAGCGTGCCGCGGCACGAGTTTGTGCCGGAGAGTTTTCGGCAGGACGCTTACGAAGATCACCCGCTGCCCATCGGTGAAGAGCAAACTATCTCACAGCCTTATATCGTGGCCACGATGCTTAAGCACCTCGCGCTTCAGGCTACGGATCGCGTCCTCGAAGTTGGCACCGGTTCGGGCTACGTGACGGCACTGCTTTCGCTGCTCTCGGCCGAGGTGTATTCGGTGGAACGCCACGCGCCACTGGCGGCCTCGGCGGAAAGTACGCTGCAGCGCTTGGGATATCGCAACGTCAAGATCAAAGTCGGCGATGGCAGACAGGGTTGGGAGGAGTACGCGCCGTTCGATGCGATTCTTGTTTCTGCCGCCACACTTGAGATGCCGCCAGCTCTGTTCGCTCAGTTGCGCGAAGGCGGACGCATGATGGCGCCGATCGGACCGCCTTCCAGCCAGGAGCTGGAGTTAATCCGAAAAGTTAGCGGACAGCCCGAGTTCAGAATTCTCGAAGGCTGCCGTTTTGTGCCGCTGGTGGGAGGGGTAGTGGACAGTGGCTAGTGGCCAGTGGTCAGGTGAACCCATGCCCTCGTTTTTCTGGCAACCGACCACTGACCACGACCACTATCAACTAACCACTGCTTTACAATTGTGCTGTGGGTTTTCTCCGAAATCTGAAGATCACGCTGGAGATGATTAAGTGGGAGCACTCGATTTTCGCGCTCCCGTTTGCGTTTTGCGGAGCCATGCTCGCCGCTGGAGGTTTGCCCGCGTGGCGGCAACTGGGGTGGATCGTGGTCGCCATGGTCTCGGCGCGCTCGGCTGCGATGGCCTTCAATCGGCTGGCCGACGCCTCGATTGACGCGGCGAATCCTCGCACCGCTACTCGCGCTCTGCCCGTCGGACTGTTGACGCCGTCGTTCGTGAGTGCGTTCGTTCTGGTCTCGTGCGGAGTTTTTGTTCTAGCCGCTTCGCAGTTGAACCGCTTGACGCTGATGCTTTCGCCGGTGGCGCTGGCGGTCATCCTTCTGTATTCCTACAGCAAGCGATTCACGCGCTGGTCGCATCTATTTCTTGGATTCGCTCTCGGCATTGCTCCGGCAGCCGCGTGGATCGCGGTTCGGGGGGCGCTCGATCCGCGGATACTGCTGCTCACGGCTGCGGTGACGTTCTGGGTCGGCGGATTCGACGTGATCTACGCTTGTCAGGATCATGAATACGACAGCAGCCACGGCTTGCACTCGCTGCCGCGTTTTCTTGGGATCAAGAATGCGCTTGTCGTCGCCCGCTTGTTTCACATCGTGATGCTCGGACTTCTCGTTGCGCTGGTCGTTACCTTCGGCTTAGGGAAGCTGGCGGTGGTTGGAGTCATCGTCGTGGCTGCGCTTTTGCTCTATGAGCACACGCTGGTGCGGCACGACGATCTCAGCAAGCTCGACGCGGCATTCTTCACCATGAATGGGGTGATTTCGGTCGTGTTCTTTGTATTTGTCGCCGCTGACCGGCTCTTGAGTAAGTCTTAGAATGACTTACGGACGATAGCTATTCGCTCACCAAAGTACTCTGCTTCCCGCTCGCCGGCCATGCTACTGTGCTGTGCAAGGGAGCATCCATTGGGGAAGCAAAAAGCAATCTCGATTCTGGTGGTCATGGCGCTGTTTGCGGTCGCGGTTGCGACATTTGTTCTATGGCCAAAACGGTACTCCGTGGGCCAGCACGTATCGCAGACGACTGTCTTCTGGAACGATCGCGAAGCGTTTCTCTTCCTCGCGGAAAACACAACCGGGCGCTCCCAGAATCTGTTTCAGCAGGAACTCGCCGGAACCAGATATGGTTATCTGACGCTGCTGCTTGGCGGGTACGCCGGTTTCTCCAAACAGGAAACCTTCGCTTATCATCTCGTTTCCGCAGGGCAACTGGACCGCTTCGCGTTGCCCGAGCACACGGCCGCCTACGGGTCTTGGGGACTGGCCGATGGCCGACTGCAATTGACGCCACCGCACGGTGTGGACAGCAAGGGATTCCGCTGGGATGGCGAGAAGTTCGTCCCGTTCTCCGCTCCGCCCGCAGTCAGCGTCCAACCCACGCCCACCGTCGCGCCTAATGTGAATCTGACCGAAGACGGTCTGGAGAGTGAGGACGAGGCCGAGGACTCGGTCTTGATGGCGAAGTCGGAGCGGAAGTCCTTTAAAGACGCTGGCTGGCATTACAAGATTCTGAGTGGATTTGAGGGACAGGGCTCCGCGGCCACACTGCCCATTAACCTCGCCGGGAGCGCCTTCAATTTGACAATCGAAAGCACTCCGCTCACGAAGAGCTCGGCGACGCGTTTTGATTTCATGACGATCGGAACCAAGAGCATTCGCCTGGCGGGGGACAAACTCTCCGGCGGCCCACAGACGCTCTGGAATCAATCTGGCTGGCGAGAGATTTCCAAACAAAACTACGAAGACCTGCAACGACAGTACGGACGCAAAACCCGCACAGCGTTCCCGTCCGTTGCCTGGCTGCTTTTGCTGGCCTTCCTGTTGCTATGGCGCTTCGGCAGTTGGCTCCACGTTCTGTTCACATTCGCGACCATGAAGAGCCGCGTGCTGAAAAAGATGCCTACGTCGTATTCTTTTCCGCCCGCGACCCCGGCACAGTTTCCGGCGCTCGATCTCGACGCGCTCGATCGTTACACGCGTGAATTTGAGGGAATGGGGTTCACGCGGCTGCTGGATTTCTCGCTCGTCTCCGATGTGGGGAGCAATCCGCCCAGCTTCTGCCGCCTGTTGGCGCACACTCGCCATCATTGCTTTGGGGAAGTCAGCCAGCTTTTCCCCAAAGGGAAAACGCCGCTGCCGCTGAAGTGTTCCATCCAGAGCTGCCTGCAAAACGGCTGGACGCTCTCTTTTTCGGACCGCAAGCCGCAGGCGGCGGGATCGCTTCTGCGAAGAAAAAAGGCGCTCGGCATCTGTATGCCCGAGGTCACAACCGGGGAACTGCTGCAAGCATTTCTGAAGATGCGCGATCAGGTCTGCGTTGACCTCGGCATCTCTCCAGTGAATGACGATACGCTCCAAGCCTACATCGACAAGATGCAACGTGCGGTCGGCGAAATGCGCGAGGCAGTCCAGGAAAAGAATTTCGTCAAGGGAGTTCCCGAAGTTTACTTGCGCAAGTTTTCGCTGATGAAAGCCAAGCCGGAGTACGTTTGGCTCGGCGACTATCCGAAAGAAGCCGAGCAGCGTAAGCAGGGCTTCAACACCTTCGCCGCTGGCGTCCAGTGAGATCGTGGCTTCAACCACACTCCTGCGGTATCATCAGTGTTGATGCCTGTTTCGCACCCATTCCAGACCGACGACCCGCGCCTCGTCCCGATCAAAGATAAGGTGCTCGCAGGGGAACGCCTGAACGAGGGCGATGCGCGTTTGCTTTACGGGACCGGCGACATTCTGGCCGTGGGGTGGCTGGCCAACTGGGTGCGGGAGCGGATGCATGGCGACAAGGCTTACTTCAACGTTAATCGCCATATCAATCCTACGAATGTTTGCGTGGCGGCTTGCCGGTTGTGCGCTTTTGGACGCAAGAAAGATACTCCAGGCGCTTACACTATGGCGCTTGAAGAAGCCTTCGCGACGGCCGCTTCCGGCTACACCGAGGCAGTCACTGAGTTTCATATTGTCGGCGGGCTGCATCCCGATTTGCCGTTCCAATATTTTCTCGACCTGGTTACCGGATTGAAAGAGCGTTTTCCGCTGGTTCACATGAAGGCTTTCACCATGGTTGAGGTGGCTTACCTGGCTAAGCGGGCTAAGCTGACGATCCGCGAGACGCTCGAAAAAATGAAAGAAGCGGGCGTGGATTCGCTGCCCGGCGGCGGCGCCGAAATTTTTGCCGATCGGGTGCGGCACATTATTTGCGATCACAAGATTGACGGCGATCAATGGCTCGACACCGCGCGCATCGCGCACCAGATCGGGCTGAAATCGAACGCCACCATGCTCTACGGCCACATCGAAAACGACGAAGACCGTGTCGATCACCTGCTTAAACTGCGCGCGCTACAGGATGAGACCGGTGGCTTCCAAACGTTTATTCCACTCGCCTTTCATCCGGCGAACACGCCGTTGCAGCATCTTTTTACTACTACTGGGATGACCGACATCAAGCAGATTGCGGTTAGCCGGCTGGTGCTCGATAACTTTGCGCACATCAAGTCTTACTGGCAGATGATGACGCCGAAGATCGCGCAGATCTCGCTGCGCTTCGGAGCCGACGATATCGACGGCACTGTCGTCGAGGAAAAGATTTACCACGACGCGGGCGCGACCACTCCCCAAGGTTTGCGGCGGCACGACTTGGTGCGGCTGATCACGGAAGCCGGGCGCGAACCGATCGAGCGCGACACGCTTTACCGGCCAGTTACGCGGACGGAGACTTCGTTTACAGTCTCTGTGTGAGTGAAGAAAATCCACCACGGAGACACAGAGTCGCGGAGGAAAGCAAAACCTAAATGATTCTCTTTTCCTCTGTGGCTCTGTGCTGAAAACGGTGTGGAACTTCCTGTCCGCGCGGGCATCTAAGGACCATGGCTAACGAGCAAACGGCAGTTTTTGGCGGCGGATGCTTCTGGTGTATGGAAGCGGTTTTTCAACGTCTCACCGGTGTTACCCACGTCGAATCCGGTTATATGGGCGGACGCGCCGAGCAGGCTACTTATCGCCAGGTGTGCAACGGCGACACAGGGCATGTGGAAGTGGTGCGCGTCACTTTCGATCCCGACCTGATCAATTATCGCGAACTGCTGGAGGTATTCTTCGCGTTGCACGATCCGACCACGCTGAATCGGCAGGGAAATGACGCCGGCGAGCAGTATCGTTCGGTGATTTTCTATAGCGACGACGAACAGCAGAGGATGGCCGAGAATACGATTGCGGAGTTGACTGCAGCGAAGGCGTTCCCGGAACCGATCGTGACCGCGGTCGAGCCGGCCGGGGAATTTTACGTGGCCGAAGACTACCATCAGAACTACTACAACGAAAATTCGCGCCAGCCTTATTGCATGTTCACGATTTCGCCAAAGCTGGCGAAGTTGGAACAGAAGTTTGCCGAAAAATTGCGAGCGTGACGCCGGATCGCGGGGCCCGGCTCGGATGCCGGCCGGAATCTATTCCTCGAAATCGCTACCCCCTGGACTCTGGCCGGGGCTGGCCGCGGAGGGTTCGGGCCGTTCGTCCAACAGTAAACGCCGCAAGGTGCGCAGGTCGTTGAGCAGCCGGCTGCTGGCCTGCAGGTGTTTCTCCAGTTTGCCTAACTTGAATTGCACGATCTGCAGAGCTTGCACACGGCGTTGCGACCTGGCCGCCACGGCCGCGACCAGGTCGGCTTCGATCTCGCTCTTGGCTTCGGCGATGGCCTCGACTAAAAGGTGCACGTATTGCTGGGCATTTTCGACGCTGTCAAACGGCGTTTGGAGAGGATTGTTCAAGGGCGAGAGTTCCTTGGAACTTGTTTCATAACGTTCCTTCAGGGGCTTATTAAGTGATCGACAAATTCACTCTGCCGCTACGCCGTACTTGAAAGCTTCAGTCCTTGAGCCTTGTATTCTACGGCACCGGTGTTTCTGCCTGCAATCAGGATGGCTTCATTGCGGTTGCAGAAGGGCTTTGATCTCACGTTCAAAAACCGATATGTCGGTTGCGCCAATGTGTTTGGCTTCGATCCGGCCATCGCGGCCTATGAGGAAAGCGATCGGCAATCCGAGCACTCCGCCGTAAAGCTCACCGATCTTCGCGTTGCCCATGGCAACCGGATAGTTCATGTTGAAACGCTGAGTGTATTCGCGGACGGGCTCCGGTCCGTCGTCCATGGAAACGCCGATGATCCGCAGGCCTTGATCTCGATACTTGTTCTGCAATTCCACAAAATGCGGAATTTCTTCCCGGCACGGTTCACACCAGGTCGCCCAGAAATCGAGGAGAACTACTTTGCCCCGGTAGGCCGAGAGATCGATTGTTTGTCCGGTCAATTCGGGAAGCGAAATCTCGGGGGCGAACGGATGCTTGGCGATACTTGTCACACCGACACCAGCGGACAGAGCGCGATGCCGGTTTAGAAAAAACAGTCCAATGGCGACGGCTAGGGCCGCGATGGCAATCAGAATCTTCTTCCCCAATGCGTTGTCCTCAACCAAGGCAGCGTTGCGAGCCCTAATCTCCCTGGGCGACGGGATAGCCCTTATCCACCCAGTTCGCGCCGAAATTATTGGGGATGTAGAGCACCTTCACGTTAGTAAAGCCCATCGTGCGCAGTGCGTCGTCGGCAGGCTTGACGTTTGGACACTGGCTCCACGGGCAACATCCGCAATAGAGAACGATGAACTTGTTTCGGGAAAGAGCTTCGACACGTTTGCGCAACTGTAGTAAGCCGATTTCTCTGGAAGCGGGGCCGATGTACTCGGAACCGGGAATATGCGCCTGCTGATAGAGAACGTGGGACCCGACCTGGATCACGAGTGGCTTTTCGCCCTTACGGGACTGTAGGATCTTGACTAGCTCTTCCGGGTTGATCAACTGCGAACTGGATAAAGATGTTGCCTGATAAGCAGGAAACATCGCCCCCGTCGCGGTGCCCCAGCGGGTTTGCGTATTCGCGCGAACAGCCCAAATGGATGCTGCCAGGCCCGCGGCAGTCCCAACCAGAACGATGGTGATTGCGCACTTCGCCGATCGACGTTTCATGGGAGTCTCCTTCGGCATTATCGGCGGTTGATTGCCTGCCCGCAAGGAGGGAGCAGGAGCGGGAGCGGCCATCAGGCATGTGCCCACGACAGTAATGATGATGCGGGAGCGGTGCTAGTGTGCAGTCTGCTGAGGCGTGCCACTCTTGTCCGCTGCACCGGGTTCCGTAAGAGACTGAAGTTCGTGCTGAATCCATTGCAGGTTCGTGCTGTTTGGGAAAGCTGCCTTGAACTCTGGCAAAGTCTTGTAGAGCACGACGGTTGCGCCAGCCGGGACGGCCGCTCGCAGTTTTTCTTTGACCGCCTGGGGCGTGTCGGTCTCGAAGAGCAACTGCTGAAGACGGAATTTCTTCGCCTGAGTCTTTGGCAGCCAATCAAGCGTCTCAAGTGCGGCGGCTTTCTTTAAGAACTCCGGTTTCATGTAGTCGGCCCGTTCGTCGTCCGGCACAAACGGAGAGGTAGCGATCCAGATCGGCCAATCGCCCCATGGATCCAGCACATCCAGCACCTTAATACGCGGATCGGCCGCCGAAGCGAGGACGGCGATGGTAGCTCCCGACCCTTGCCCGAACATGCCCACCCGATTCATGTCGAGATCGCCGCGAGCGGCCAGATAATTCAGCACCATCTGCACGTCGTGCGCCGAGGTCGCCAGGGACTCCTGTAGTTCGCTGAGGAACCACTCCTTCATTGGCCGGTCGTGATAGCGATGTCCGGTGAGCGCGGAGACAAAGCCTACGGCGGCAAAGCCGTCTTGGGTCAGAGCATTTTGGAAAATCTCATTCTTGTAGGGGTCCGTGTCCGCGGGATAACCATAGAGATTCAAGATCACCGGAGGCTTCTTGACTGCCTTAGGCTTCATTACGTAAACATCGAGCGGATCACCCCAGCGCCACTGTAACTGGAGCAATTCCACGGTGTAGGCGGCATGGGTGTCATCGACAACGCCTAGAAGGGGTGGAACTGGCTTCAGATGGCTGCTGTTCAACGCGGGCGTGGTCCAGTCCTCGGTGACGCCCTGAAAACGAGTGTCGGCGGGATCGGCGACCGGCGGAGATGCGGGCAATTGAGCGGCGGTCGCCGGCGCCAAAGATAGAAGCGCGACGCCAAGAGCAAGCGTTCTTATAAGTGCGGACGGCGGCAGACTGAACATCATTTTCCCCAAGTTGTAATGTTCTAAAGTGAAGTATACGGTGAAAGCGTCTCCTGGAACGAATCAAGACACTGTTGCAACGTGAGTTCCAAGATGAGCCATGGTCTAAGAAGGAAAGGCGGGCCTATAAGCGGCCCGCCTTTAGTGTTCTGTCAAACGACTCACATCTGGTTAGATCCAGCTACGGTCTTACCACCGGGCCCAGGCTAGAGTTAGACGAGTTAACGTTTTGAATTAACTGTGTCTGCTTGTAGGTGGTGACGCCGATCGTGGTCGGGATGATGTAGCCGCCCATGTCGCCGCCTTTTTCCGGTGAGTTAGTAGCAGCACCGGCTGCTCCCAGTTGGATGCCGGCTCCGTCAAGCTGTTCGTAGTGCGAACGCAGCAGTTTGAGGCCAAGATCCGCGGTCCCACCCACGGTCTGTGCCGTGTACGATACATAGTCGGGAACGGAGCTGACGACAAACTGATTCGAGGCCTTGACTAGCGCCACGGCGTTGGTTGACGCGGCTCCGGTGGCGATCACACGTAGGAGCGACCACGCGCGATAGGTGCCGTTGCGGAGGTTCGGGAAGGAGAATCCGTTCTTCCAGATAAGGGCCTCATTGCAGGGGAATGCGCCAGCGCCACCAGCGCAAGTCGCAGGCAGGTTCGTGCTCTTTGGCAACGCACCGGCGATGGCAGGCTGTCCGGGATCGAGCGTGGATCCCCAAGTCTGGAAAATAGGATCGATACCGTTCAGTTGCAGGTAACCGTAGCTGGCGCTGTTGGCGATTCCGCTCACGTTCCCATAGCTGAAGAACGTGTAACCGATGCCGTCGATGCCGCCAATATCAGTGTTGGAGTCTTGGACGCCTGCAACTTCTTCACCAGTACCAATGGCGCGGTACCGGGCGCCAGCACCCGACACGCAGGTTCCTGACTGTCCTTTGAGTGGGTTATTGACCGCACCGTTCACGTTCGCTTCCTGGCTCAAACCAAGAACCTGGTTTGGATAAACGGTGGGGCGGCGGAATACGTTCGATTCAGTGGTATTCATCGTGCCAGAAAGGGGCTCACGCAGGAAAATGTTAATGGCCCCGCTAGAACCAAAGGCGCTGGCGTCGCAGTTTGCGCCCGAGAACGCCTGTTGAAGTTGAGTTTCGGTGGCGTTGGTCACGTTTGCCAGCGAGTTCGAACGGGAGGTGACGAACACGATGGGAGCCGCACCCACGGCGGTTACGGTGTAGGCGGGGATCTTCGTGCCGTTGAAGGGATCGGTTCCGGTAATGTTGAACGACAGAACGTTGGCTTGCGACACGGTTGTGCCGCCCTCAAGAAGGCTAACGCCGCTTAGGATCGGATTGCCGACCAGCCGGGCCTGACTGCCACCCTTCACATAATCTTGGCACACGCCTGGGGCGTTGGTTGAGTTATATCCGAGGCCGTCAAGTCCATCGCTGGCCGAACCGCCCGCGGTGGAGGCGCCGAGCTGAGAGTTTACACGGCACGCGGCCCACGCGGCATCTTCGGGACGGATGTCGGTCGCAGCCACGGTAACGAATGGTCCTGTGGCGCCTGTGAACAGCGCCTGGATGCTGGTCGGAAGAGCCGTATCCGCGCCCCAAAGGGCGGTGGAGATCTTCTGCGCACCGGCCGCTGCGAGTGCCGCAGCAGTACCGTTCAGATTGCATGCCGGTTGAGCAAAGTAGCAGCGGTCGCCAACGACCGAGTCAACTTTGGAGAACACCCATACGTTCGGGGTAGCAGCGCTATCCCAAACGATCCAGACCGTGGCCGCGTCGTTGTTGACCGGCGTGGGACGAGTATCAGTGAGGTTAAGAGCGTTGGAAGCGCTCGTCCAGTGGAAAGTAGGAGCAGTGGCGCCAGTAATGCCGTTACCGTTGTTGTAAGCGCCCAAGGCCAGCGTCTGCCACAGGGCGGACGAGCCCGCAATGTTGACCTTCACAGTCTGAGCTTGCACCAGAGGCACAATGCCCACAATCGCGGTCAGCACGAGGACCGCGAAAATCGATTTCATACGCGACATGATTGATTCCTTTCCGAATGGTTCTAAGCATTTTTTGTGTGCGCGTGAGGCCTTGCGCCACACGCAGGAACAAACCTCATAACGAACCGGCGACACTTGTCCGCGATCGAGTTAATAGACTGCGTGAGCTGTCTGCACACACACATCTCACCGCAGCGAAGCCTGGATTGCAGACCGAAGTCTATCTGCTTACTTGCCTGGCGATGTTAAGGTTCGGTGACAAATTGGTGAAAATCTCTTAACGTGAGTTGCGTGGAAAGTGCCTTAATTCAGGTGCTCTCTCTGCCCGCGGACCTATATAAGGTGTGGGCGCGGAAGCCCTTTCTCGACGTTCTCGCTGCTGGCTTCACTTATGCAAGACTGAGGGAAGCCACGCCTCTATGCGAAGGACATTGTTAAGGTTTGGTTACAAAAATTGCATTTGGGAAGTATAGCTCCGGCGAAATTCACGTTCTTTTAATCTTCGAGGCATTAACCTGTCGTTTAGAATCCGCGCTTGCCTTCATATCCTTCTAAAGTATGTTGTCCCGGAGCCATGAGTCTGAGATCCTCTGCGCTATGCTGCCTTTCTCGCGTCATTCGTGCCCTCACGCTCGTGCTTCTTGCCTTGCCGTTTAGCGCCGGGCAGGAGCAGTCGAAGGCGTTGGCTTCCCCAGGGGCAATCAACGGGACGGTGACCGACCAAACCCAGGCCGTGGTAGCTGGCGCAAAAGTCTTGCTGACGAATCAAGCAGGGGAAAAGACTGAAGCCCAAGCTAATGATAGGGGCGCATATTCCCTCACCGGGCTTAAACCAGGGACTTACAGCCTGACCGTAACCGCCCCGAACTTCGCTCCGAAGATCTTCGACAACATCACCCTGACCGCCGGTCTCGAACTAACTCTGGACGCTTCCCTGGAGCCAGCGAGGGCGAAGGCTGAAGAAGTGAACGTGGAATCCAGCAGTTTGGAAACGGTGGAGACCGAGAGCGCTACCGTTTCCGGCACGATTACGGAAAAAGAGGTCGTGTCGATTGGACTCAACGGCCGTAATTTCACCCAACTCATCGCACTCGCGCCGGGCGTGAGCAATCAGACGGGGCAAGACGAAGCCAAGGTAGGAGTGGTGGGCAGTGTGAAGTACAGCGTGAATGGAGGACGCGTCGAGTACAACACCTTCGAAGTGGATGGCAGCGACGTGCTGAACACCGGCCTGAACGGCGCTGCGAGCACGCTCATGGTTTACCCCAGTCTGGATGCTGTTCAGGAAGTCAAAGTACTAACCTCGAACTACGGCGCTCAGTTCGGGCGGACGGCGTCGGGTACAGTGCAGGTAACTACCAAGTCGGGAGCCCCCAAATTCCATGGAAATCTTTACGACTTCGTCCGCAACGAAGCATTTAACTCGCGCAATTTTTTCGATTTTGTGGGTACGTCCCCGCCCGCTCCCGGGCAGGCTGTGGGACAAACGATTGGAGGCAAGGCCCCACTCTACCGGCGGCAGGATTTCGGGGGTACAATCGGCGGTCCGCTCAGTATTCCACACGTTTTCAACACCAAGAAAGACAAGACCTTTTTCTTCTACTCCGAGGAATTCCGCCTGGAGAAAACCCCCACGGAGTACAACCAGGCGGTGCCGGGATTGAAAGAGCGAGGTCTGATCTTGACTCCACAGGGGGTCCAGAAAAACCTGCAAACTTCCGTCACGGGAGCGGTTTACCAGGACTTCGATTTCACTGACGTGTGTCCTATTGGCGGCGCCTATTTTCAGCGTCAGCAATTCCCGGACTGCCCAGCTCTCCCGGTACAGGGGACGCTTCTCAAGCCCCTATTGCATTTGCAGCAGCCGGCGGATCCAGTTGGATCCGAATCTGGAACCGGCGTGGATAAGAACGCGCTGGCGATCTTGAATTCGAACCTGATACCGCTGCCCAATGCTCCCTTTGGCTGCAACTTCACCCTGCCGAATCTGAACTCCGATCTTAGTAACCTCGATCCCGCCGATCCCAATCATTGTTACAACGCCGCGGTTTCTCCTTCCACCTACTGGCGGCAGGAATTATTCCGCATCGATCAGGTAGTTACCGACAAGGTAAAGCTGTCGTTTCGCTACATCCACGATGCCTGGGATACGTCGGTGCTGACGCCGCAGTGGGGCGATGTGCGCGATACATTTCCCACCGTGCAGAACCGCTTCTTTGGACCGGGCACGAGCCTGGTGGCCCGAGTGACGGATACGATATCGCCAACGCTGCTGAACGATCTGGTCCTCAGCTACGCCAATTCGAACATTACTTTGACCGACCAGAACGAGCCGGGTGGCGCCCGGTTCCAGCGCGATCCCACGCTGGATCAGCCTCTGGTGGCCGACCCGTCAGCTCCCGGACAGTGCAATCCCGTGCTCAGCGTTGATCCCACGACCGGCATCCCGCAATGCGCCATCGGCCGCATTTTTAATAACGGCTTTGGCGGCAAGATGCCGGGAGTCGCATTTCTAGGCACGAATGCCGCTTATGGCGGCGAAGGCTTTGGGGCCGATCCCTCCTACATGCCGTGGGGCCATACCAATCCAACCTACGCGGTGCGCGACGACATAGGTAAGGCGATTGGTAAACACACGCTACAGTTTGGGGCGCAATACGTGTATTCCCAGCGCAATCAGACCAATAATGCGATCGGAGCGGCTTCTGGCGACTTACAGGGCCTGCTGACCTTCAGCAATCTCGTGCATAGTACGGGAAATGCCTTCGCCGATTTCATGCTTCAGTATCTTAACTCGGCGGGAAATCCGACCGGATTCATTCAGAGCTTTACTCAGGACTCGGCGCAGCGCCGCTATTACCAGCGCTACCAGATCGCTGAGCCTTATTTCCAAGACGACTGGAAAGTTACTCACCGGCTTACCGTGAACATGGGCTTGCGAGTGAGTCTGTTTGGCACTTACCAGGAAAAAAACCACAACGCCTGGAACTGGGAAGCCTCACGATTCAATGCATCGCGATTTGCGGTGGACCCGGCGTATGGTGAACTTCTGGATAAGACTGCCGGATCGGCGCCGGTGGCGTTCGACCCCGTTACCTTTCAATTGAATTCCGGCATTGTGAGCGACTTGGGGCTGGTTCGATGCGGCTCTGGGGGCACGCCGGCAAGCTGCATGAAAGGGCACCTATTCAACCCGGCGCCGCGGATTGGTTTTGCCTGGGACCCGTGGGGCGACGGCAAGACTTCAATCCGCGCCGGCTACGGCATTTTCTTTGAGCATGGCGCCGGCAACGAGGCGAATACGGGCTCGCTGGAGGCGAGCGCGCCTCTGGTACTCAGCATGACGCAACCGCTTCCTACTAACTACACTTGCATTGGTAATGTCGGGTATGGGGCCGCGTTTGATCCGGCCAACACCGCTTGTGCAAGCCCTCTGCCCTCAGCCAGCGCCGTGCCACGATCTGGCTCCGTATTTCCTCTCGATGTCACCTCAATTCCGACTAAGGCGATTTGGCCCTACGCTCAGCAATGGAGTTTCGGGGTGCAACGAGAACTGCCGAGAGCGTTCGTGATGAACCTTGCTTATGTGGGAAGCAAGGGAACGCATTTGACGGTCGAGCGTCAGCTCAACCAGTTACACCCATTACCGGCGAGCGAGAACCCCTTCGGCCCGAACGAGCCACTGACCATCGCGGATTGCACCATTCCTCCGCCGGGATTGTCGGGAAGCGCGAATCCAGGAGACGGCAGCACGCCGTTCCTGCTCGAGAATGGGACGCAGGTTACTCCGCAAAATCCGGCCTATATGTACTTACAGGCAGCGTGCACGAATCCAAACATTCCGAATGTCAATTCTCTCCCTGGGCGACCCTACCCGGGGCTGGGGAGAGTTCTCGCGTTGCAGAATGTAGCGAATTCTAGTTATCACGCGATTCAGGGCACGCTGCGACACACCAGTGGGCCGCTCACGACCGGAGTTTCTTACTCCTATAGCCACTCGCTGGACGAGGCCTCGGATCGAAGCGATCCGGTTCTGGTGAATTCTTACGATCTGCGCGAAAACCGGGCCAGCTCGAATTTCGACCAGCGTCAACTGCTCAACTTCAGCTACGTTTATCAGTTGCCGCTCAAGGACTTCCCGCGCCGCTTCAGCAACTGGGCGCACGACCGGGCACCGCAAGACTCGAGCGCACCGAACTGTTGTTCCGCACTGGTGACTCGGATTTTCGACGGCTGGGAGCTGTCGGGAGTAACCCTTTTTCAGTCGGGCACGCCGTTCACCGTGATCAACAGCGCCGGCAACACCGGAAATTCATTGACCGACAACGCCGGGGTTTCCAGCGGGCTCGGCATCGCGGCTTCGTATCCCGACATACTGCGTGGATTGCCCTCGCCGGGCAGCAATCCTCGGAGCGTTGGCCCGCTCATCGGCAATCCTTCCCAGTTTGTGGCTCCGCGGGGGCTCACCTTCGGGGATGCGGGCCGGAACTTCCTGAATAATCCCAGGCGCCTGAACTTCGATATGTCGCTGCTGAAGCATTTCAAGATACGGGAATCCGGCCAACTCGAGTTCCGTGCCGAGGCCTTTAATGTTTTTAATCACACAGAGTTCCGGATCTACGATCCGGATAACCCAGGCAGCAGTGGAAATAACGTCATCAGTTGCTACGCCGGCCCCCTGTATTCCGCCGGGTTTCAGGGCAGCAAAGCCGATTGCGTCACCGGCGCTTCCTTTTTGCATCCGCTCAATGCGCATCGGCCCCGCACCATACAGTTCGGTCTCAAGTTGGGCTTCTAGAGTGTTAGAGATCATGCAGACATTGACCAAAGGTAGAACCTGGAATCATACGAACCATGAATTGCTTTCGCTCCGGTTTTGCGGAAGATCCGTGAAGAGTCTGTGGGCTCTGTTGCTGGCCGGAACGATGCTGGGCGGAGCGATGATGCTTTCGGCCTGCGGCGGAGGGACTTCGGGCAGTCCACAGAACAACAGCTTGTCGCTTTCAGGCAACTGGCAGTTCACAGTGGCGAATCCGGGTGATAATTCGTTCCTGGGGGGGCTGCAGGGCGGATTTCTGCTGCAACAAAATAGCTCGGTGACGGGAGGCGCGGTTTATTCCGTCTCTTTGCCGGCACAAAACGGCGGAAATCCGACCGTGTGCAACAGTGGATCGGCTGCGATCACCGGCACGGTCAGCGGCGGGAACGTAACCCTCACCGCGGTGGCGGGCACACAGACTTTTACCTTTACCGGAGCCCTGAGTTCCAATGGCTCGACGATGATGGGCTCCTATACGTCAACTGCTGGTACGGCAGCCGACGGGACAGCTTGTGGGACCGCTCAAACCGGACTGCAATGGAGCGCAAGCTCAGTGCCGCCGCTCACGGGAACAATTCAAGGCAGTTTTCACAGCGCGGGCAGCTCTGCAGCTGGCTTGAGCGGTCAAGTTTTCCCGGTAACGGGATCGTTGGTTCAGGGGCAGAATATCGGGGCCAGCAACGCCACCATCACGGGTACCTTGAACTTTACAAACCCGGTGACCTCGCAGAGCGACTACCCTTGTTTCACTACCGCTTCCGTGAATGGCCAAATCAGCGGAAGCTCGGTCATTCTGCAGATCATCGGGACTGACGGATCGACTTTGGGCCAGATCGGCGGGTCGCCCGGCTCCGGTGTGAATACCGTTACCTTCGACTCCACCACCAACGGGTATATTCTGCACTCCCTGGTTTCACCGGCATACGCTGTGAACTCGACGGCCTGCCCGGGTGCGAGCCTCAGTAACCCCGGGGACGCTGGGAACATCTGTCTGACGCTGGGAAATTCAACCGCTTGCCAGCAACCGATCACGCTGTCTCCTGCCGTCCTGACCTTCCCCGTTCAGATGCTGGGCTCGACTCCGACCACACAGACGATCACGCTTACAAACTCCGATCCTGCGGGTGGTACCCTGAGCCCTCTGACACTGAGTTTTCTGAATGAGGGCAGCAACGATTTCTCCGGCCAGAGCGACTTCACTGGCCTGCCAAGTTTTACGGAGCAGGACACGTGTGCTTCTTCGCCAGGGTCGAATTTTTCTCTCGGTTCGGGTCAGTCTTGTTCGATCACGGTCACCTTTGCCCCTCAGGAAAGCTGCCCTTGGCTGCCGTACGGTTCTCCAACGTCGATTAACGGAGCTGCCCCGGAATGGTGTCCGTTTGCACAGGCCGCAAAGTTGTCGGTTACCAGCCCGGTGAGCGCGGACAGCGATACCAGTTTTGTCATGCCGATCACGGGGACCGGGGCCAGCGCCATCGTCCCCTCGGTTCCGGAAATCGATTTTGGCGCAGAAGCACTCTCGGAGACGAGCCTTCCGCACTCGCTGACCTTCACCAACAACAGCGGCAACCCATTGCAGATCCTGCCGGCCTCAAGCACACCTTGCACCAGTCCGCTTCCGCGCCCGTTGCAGGAGAGTAGCGCAGTTAGCGGGCTGCAGGTAGTGGCCAACGGCAACAATGTTGGCGTCAGCATCACTCCCGACGGTTCCTCGATCATTTACAGCTGCGACATCGATCCGAGTACCAAGCTGCCGAACTTCCAGATATCGTCGGACACCTGCACCGGAACGCTGCTCTCTTCCCAGGGCACCTGTAGCCTGCAGGTTGCGTATGTGCCGCAGCCCAAAACCAACTTGAATTCAGGCCTGGATTATTTTCTGGAACTGAATACGCTGCAGTGCAGTTCCGCCGACAGCGTGACGTCCAGCTGCGAAATCGATAGTGGGCGTTTCCCGGTGGAATTAAAAGCGAATCCACCAAGCCCGCTGCGGATATCCCCCAGCGCGGGCTTGGATTTTGGTTACCAGCCGGTGGGCCAGACTAGCGCCCAGCTAACCATTACGCTCCTCAACGACTCGACGGTGGCGAACCCACCGACGGTGAACTTCGTTGGCAAGGTGGTGGTGAAAGGCAACTACTCCGAGACTGACGATTGCTCCTATAGCCTGGCGCCGGGCGCTAGCTGCACTCTGACTATAACTTTCACTCCCAAGGCCGTGGGATTCGCTCCTGGAACTATCACGCTTAATTACACCCCGGAACCGACCGGCAGTCCTCAAGTTATTTATTTGCGTGGCACGGGGGAATAAGTCCGGCGCTATCCGGAGCTGGCGGCACGGCATCAGGATGCGAACGAGAGGATGCAACCCGAGGAGGTTGGCAGTGGCGACTAGACGATGGATTCTTTTTCTGCTGGCGGCGGCGATCTCACTACTCGCAGGATGCAACAGCGGAAGTACTTTCAATGTGCAGAACCCGCCACCGCCGCCACCGTCCAGTCTCTGCATCGGTTTTGGAAACAGCTGTTCTACGGCGCCGGCAACGTACTCTGTGCTGGTCAACGGTACTTTGAGTCTCACGGCGACAGTCCAGAATGACCCAACCAATTCGGGAGTAAGCTGGTCTGTGACCTGCCCGATCACGGGCGGCTGCGGTCAACTTAGTTCGCAGCACACCTCCAGCGGCCAGGCTACGACCTATACGCCTCCCGCGAGTCTCGCCGGAAACAGCCTGAACGTCAACATTGTGGCCTTCTCGACCTATAGTCAGGCAACCAACGTGGTCGCGTCCGTCACCGTCGGTGCCTTCGGCAGCAATCTCAAGGGCACCTATGTTCTCGAGGCCGCGGGCGCTGATTCTAGTTTCAACCCCTACCAGTTTGCGGGCGTGATCGTTCTCGATGGCAACGGTGGAATTTCGTCCGGCGAGCAAACGGTCAATTTCAGCGATCCGACGACCGGCCTTTTCGTGGCTAAGTCGGATACCATCAATAATGTCGGAAGCAGTTACTTCCTCGGTCCTGACGGACGGGGAACCATTACCCTCAACCCGAACGACGCCGACATTGGCGCAGAGACTTTTAGTCTCGTGTTCCTTTCCAATTCTCAGGCGCTGATTGCCGCACTCCCGACGAGCACGCTTACGATCTCAGGCACCGGAACCATGGATTTGCAGACCGCTACCTTGGCGCCTACGGGCGGCTATGCGTTCGCTGTGAGCGGCACCGATGTTAGCAGTGCGTCGCCTACGGCCTTCGCCGGCATTCTCAACATTGATTCGCCCAATAACATTTCGGGAAAGGGGAGCGTGGCCGATCAGAACCTCGCAGGAACTTTGGCCTCGTCGAATGGGAACGTTTCGGGGACACTCTCGAATCCCGACTTACTCGGTGCGGTGACGTTGAATCTGAACATCCCCGGCTTTTCGCCGACCACTACTTATCAGTTCACCGGCTACATCGTGGACAACGCCCACATAAGGCTGATCGAGAGCGACAACATTTCCGGCACAGGTTCCGGTTCGACCGTCGGAATCGCCATCGGCCAGGGCGCAGCCACCGGCACCTTTAAGAGCGCCGCGTCGTTCTCCGGCACGTACGTGTTCGGTGTCCTGGGCGTGGACCTCGCCGGTACCACGCCGGCCACCTTCACTTCGGCCGGCGTGTTCACCGCGGATGGCAGCGGCGACTTGACCGATGGGTACACGGACACCTCTCTGCAGCAAAACGGTGCTCAAGGGACATCGGGCGCTCAGATTAGTGGGTCATTTAATGGAAAGTATTCCGTCGACGTTAAAGGAACCGGACGGGTCCAGTCGAACTTCCTCGACTTTGTCCCCGAGCAGAAGGTAAATTTTCATCCCAAATTCTTTTTCTATCTCACCGGCAATGGAAATCCGGCGTTGGTTCTCGACGGCGGAGATATCTCGGCTCACTATCCATCGCTTGGAGCCGGAATCGCTTACCCGCAAGCGGCTGCGCCGTTTACCTTCGGCGGCGACTACGGTTTTCGCTTCACCCAGCAGGATGGCAGCGAAGACGACGGCACCGCTCAGTTGACGGCGAACCCGGCCACCACGCCGCCCTCCTTGTCTGGCTTTGCGGACGACAGCCGCGCTGGCGACCAGCCGTTCAGCGGCACTTTCACCGCCCCCGCAGCCAACGGTAATGGCGTTTTCGCGGGTAGTCTCGAAAACGGTACTGGCGGGAGCGCGTTTCCCGGCTCCCCGTTCAACGTGGATTATTACGTCATCGACCAGTACCACGGATTTTTCGTTGAAACGGACTTGGTGAGCGGGCCGACGACGGGACAGCTGTCCTTCGGATACTACGCCGGTCGAACGCCGGTGTGCTCGGGCTGTCCGTAACTATCTAACTGTTCCCAGCGATATGAGGCCGGCGGATGTTCGGCGGACGTGCTCGCGCGCCGCGCCTTTCAGCGGCGCAATCGACGCCAAGAGTTTCCCTGCTAAAATGAAAATGAAATTAGCGGCGCGGAGAGATGGCCGAGTGGCTGAAGGCGCGCGCCTCGAAAGCGTGTATACCTTTACGGGTATCGGGGGTTCGAATCCCTCTCTCTCCGCCAGAACTTCCGGCCTGGAACATACATTTGCAGGCTCGGCAACATCCCGACCCGGGCCGCTTCTCCTTCCTGCCCATCGCTTTCCCGCCGCTGGCTATGTGCCGGGTTTCAACCGTGCTTCACAAACTTCAACGAGGCAGAGTTCATGCAGTAGCGCAGGTAGGTCGGCTTGGGGCCATCGTCGAAAACGTGGCCCAGGTGCGCTGCACATTCGGTGCAGGAGATTTCATCCCGGCTCATGCCCAGGCTCGTGTCGATTGCCTTTCGGACATTTTCTTTCGCAATCGGAGCCCAGAAACTCGGCCAGCCGGTTCCCGATTCAAATTTCGTTTCTGAGCTGAATAAGGCGTTATCGCAGCAGATGCAGCGATAGAGGCCTTTGTCATGCAGATTGAAATATTGTCCGGTGAAGGCTCGTTCCGTACCTTGCTGGCGCGTAACCTCAAATTGCAATGGAGACAGCTGCTGCTTCCACTCGGCGTCCGTCTTGTGAACTTTCTTGACGCGAGCCGGGCCCAGGTTCTGGCCGGAGTCGCTGAACTGGATCACCGTCACCGTGTCTTTGTCGTCGGACTGGTTGGACTTGGCGACGCCCAAGATCGGGCTTCTGAGCCAGGCGAGCAATCCGGCTCCGGCGACAGCGGAATGGGCAAGAAAAATTCTGCGATTCATATATTTCTCCGATCTCCAACATCAACCAAACGTGAAGGCGAACGCCTGCACACCTGGATCGAGGAATTCAATTTCGAAGGTTCTGTCTTCCACGGGCCCCTTTTGCCGGATGAGTTGATACAGGCGGTGCTCCTGGATGGTGCCTGCACCGTTCGCGCCGGAGTCGCTGCCGTGGTCGTCGCCGGGTGGCGTGCCGTCGAGCTTCACTGTGAAACGAACGGGTTTGCCGTTCTTCACCGGTCCCAGCACCAAGTGGAGGTCGCGGGCATGAAACCGAAACGCGATCTTTCCGGGGGCCGTCTGAAGCACGGCGCTTTCCGCGCCCACTTTCCAGGTTCCGGCCAAACCCCACTGATTCAGGGAAAGTCTTGGCAGCAGGGTATAGATCTTGCGCGAGTCCTGGGCTATCGGCTGGGCGGACGCAAAGTGCTCGGCGCGGTGGTAGCCGATATAGGTCTCGGGTGAACGGACGTTTTTGTCTGGGGCTGCTTCCACACCGTTGGCGGAGACGTTGATCACGCCCTCCGAGAGCGATTGTGCACCGTTCTCCTTGAGAAGCTGCTGAATCACTCGCTCGGACTCGTCGTACTCGCCTTCGCCGAAGTGGTGATATCGAATGCGTCCTTTGCCATCGATGAAGTAGTGTGCCGGCCAATATTCATTGTTGAAGGCTCGCCAGATCTTGTAGTCGCTGTCGATGGCAACGGGATAATAAATGTTCAAATCGCGAACGGCTTCTTCCACGTTGGCGCGTTCTTTTTCGAACGCGAACTCCGGTGTATGTACACCGATCACGACCAGACCGGCGTCTTTATACTTCGCCGCCCAGCCTTCGACGTATGGTAGCGTGCGCAGGCAGTTGATGCAGGAGTAGGTCCAGAAATCGATGAGTACAACTTTGCCGCGCAGGGAATTACGGGTCAGGGGCGGCGAGTTGAGCCAGGCGATGGCGCCGCTCAGATCCGGCATTGATCCTTCATCGGCGAGAGTTGGGGCAAGAACGAGCTGAGACGCCGCTGCACTGACCGAAAGGACCGCGGGTTTCTCCGGGCCGAGCGCGTCGATCAAGTGCGCTTCAGCCTTCGAGGTGTTTACGAAGGAGAACTTCGCGAGCAGGTTCGTGTCCCATCCTAGTGCGATGGCCGCGACTCCGATGATTACGGCAACACCGAGAGCGCGGCGTATCCAAATTTCAAAAGACAAAGAGCGCTTCAAGGCGGAAAATACCTTGTTGCCGGCGAACAGGGCAATGGCGAGAGAAGCCGCAGCGCCCAAGGCGAAAGACAGCAGCAGGAAAGATGAACGCGCACTGGGGCCTTGAATCGCCGCGCCAGTCAGGATCAGACCCAGGATAGGGCCGGCGCAGGGAGCCCAAAGTAAGCCGGTCGAAATTCCCAACACAAACGATTTGCCGATGCTGTGCTCGGTTGAAGGACCGCCCTGAAGTCGGCCGCCGGCGTGGACCAGCGGTCGAGTCAGTGCTTCAGCAAGCGATGGAAACAGCAGGGTGACTCCCAGCACCAGGAACACGATCATCGCCACATAACGTCCGCCCTGGTTCAGGCGCACCACCCAGTGTCCGCCGAATGCGGCGGCGATGGCTACAGCGGAAAATGTCACCGCCATGCCCGTGAGGAGTGGCAACCCAGAGCGACGAAAAGGTTGGTCGGCGCGCGCAAATACGAAAGGGAGAACCGGCAGAATGCACGGACTCAGAATCGTCAGCACGCCGCCAAGAAAAGCTAATAAGTAGATCAGCATAGTGTTTGTCTATTTCGTTCTCCGAACTTCATCCGAACTTCCCGCGCACTTGTCTTTTGTCCCTACTTCCTATAGAGGTCAGGGAACTGCTGGCGGAGATGCTCTACCTTGGGCGCATCGTTGATCGCGATATACGGATTGTCGGGATGAAGCGCGGCGTAGTTCTGGTGATAGCCTTCGGCCGCGTAGAACGCTTTCAGCGGAACGACTTCGGTCACGATGGGTCCTGAAAACGATTTCGCCTGTTCGAGTTGGGAGATGTAGGCCTCGGCGATGTGCTTTTGTTCGTCATTGGCGTAGAAAATCACGGAGCGGTATTGGCTGCCTGTGTCCGGTCCCTGACGATTGAGTTGGGTGGGGTCGTGAGCCACGGAGAAGAACACTTTGAGAAGTTGGCCGTAGGAAACCTGCGACGGGTCGAAGGTAATCTGCACGGACTCAGCGTGGCCGGTCATACCGGTGCCCACCTGTTCGTATTCGGGTGAGGGAATCGATCCTCCGGAATATCCCGAGGTAGCTTGTTTTACGCCTTTGACATGCTGGAAGACGGCTTGGACTCCCCAAAAACAACCGCCGGCGACGACCGCTGTTTGCTTGCCTGACTTCGCGGCCAGAGCGGCATCAACAGCAGGATCAGGCAGAACGACGCTCAGCCCAGCAGCGTTCGCCCAGTGCCAAGTCACAGTCGCAGCAATCACGAAGAGCGCCAACAGAAGCGCAGTTCTTCTAACCACGGGAGAGATCTCAAATTCACGATTCATGGAGCACCTCACCCAGAATTGGATTCCTATACCCTGCGAAAGTTACAGATTCGACTGGAGCAGGCAGGGATGCCTAAGAGACTCACGACCAACGACTAACGGCGCTTGCGAAAGAATTCTTGCAGAATTTCTGCCGAACGTCCGGCCAGTACGCCGCCCCGGATTTCCATCTGATGATTCAGACTGGGGTGATTCACCACCTGCAGAGTCGAATGGATGGCGCCGGCCTTCGGATCGTCGGCCCCGTACACCAGGCGGCGGACGCGGGCGTGAACGGCCGCTCCCGCGCACATGGCGCACGGCTCAATGGTGGCAAACAGTTCGCAGTCGCCGAGCCGGTGATTCGCAACGTTTCGTCCCGCCTCGCGCAGCGCCACGATCTCCGCATGAGCGGCCGGATCGCAGTCGGTGAGATTGCGATTCCAGCCTCGGCCGACTATGCGCCCGGCGCGCACCACGACCGCGCCCACCGGCACTTCGCCCGCCTCCAGTGCGCGCTGGGCGCAGCGGAGGGCTTCTTCCATCCAAAGTTCATCGGTGAGAGTCAGTTGTCAGTTGCCAGTGGCCAGTTGCCAGAAAACCAGTTCTCAGCTCCCGGTTCTCAGATGAGGGTCTGGGCTTGGGGACTGCCCGTCCATTCTAGCGGGTTCCTGCAGAGACGGGGCAAGCCCCGTCTCTACACGGAATCTTCTGTGACCCATCTCACACCGGCGAGTTTCTCGTCAGTGTTATCCTAGACGGGTTATGGGAATCGCTGCCGTCTTGCGGAAAGTGTTTTTGGTGGACCTGATGCAGGGACTTGGGGTGACGTTCCGATATCAGGATCCGAAGGAAATCTATACCGAGCAGTATCCGCTGGAGCGGCCGCAGGTGGCCGAACGCTACCGGGGCGCGCCGCGGCTGAACGTCAATCCTGACACCGACGAGACGCTTTGCATTTCCTGTGACCTATGCGCGCTGGCTTGTCCGGAGCACCTTATTGTTGTCACCAGCGAGCGCAATGAGAAGACCCGCCGCAAGGAGCTCACCAACTTCACCTACGACCTGAGCCGCTGCATGTTTTGCGGCTTGTGCGAAGATGCTTGCCCTACCGACGCTCTCGAACTGACCCAGGATTTCGAACTCGCGAACTACACCCGCGAAGGCATGATCTGGGACCGCGAGACGCTCGAGAAGGGTCCGCAGCCAACCGTGTACAGGAAGTAGCAAGTTCTCCGTAGCAGCCCGCGGAAAAACTAGTTCACGGGCAGAAGGTGCGCCCTAAGCGGCTAAAGCCGGATTCAAAACGATGCACTTACCGCAGCGGTGAACCGCTGCGCCACCCAAAATCAAGCGCAAAATCGACTCTTTCGATAGGCTGCTAGAGTTCCCTAAGAATCGTTCCAACCCTTCCCCAGTACGTCCACACGGGCAGTGGCCGCATGGAAGACCCCATCTGTTCTCTTGCGGACAATGCATTGTCTTTGGAGTCTCAAGCACGTTTAGGTGGTGCCGATAACTACCTGCATGGAGGGATGTGCGCGGAGCGCCCTCTTCAGCCTGGCGATCTGCCAGCGGTCACTGAACATTTGTTCACTGAAGCCTCGGTGGAAGGGGAGCGCAGAGGCTTGAGGATGACTGCGGCTCCGCTTTCGAGTTCACTTTGCCTGCCGGTCGTCGCGATGAGAAGGGGGGAGCCCGAGCGATGAAAAAATTGCCTCAGGTCCTTCTCGTGGACGACAACCCGGCCGACGTCGGTTTGGCGCGTGAGGCGCTGGCCGGGGGCAGGCATCAGAGCCAAATCAGCAATGTACCGGACGGCGAGGAGGCTATGGCTTTTCTGCATCGCGCGGGCCAGTATGCGAATGCGGCTCGTCCCGACTTGATAGTCCTGGATCTTAATTTGCCGAAGAAAAATGGCCGCGTGGTGCTGGCGGAGGCGAAAGGCCACGGCGATCTGCGGACCATCCCCATCGTGGTGTTCAGCACCTCGCGCTCGATGTTGGATATTGCACGCAGTTACGAACTGGGCGCCAACTGCTACGTCAGCAAGCCCGGAAATCTGAATGACTATTTTTCAGTGGTGCAATCTATTGAAGAATTCTGGTTCGGCTCCGCGAGCCTGCCCCGAGAGGAAGAATAAAAATAATGGAAAAAGAACCTGCGCACGTTTTGCTGATTGAAGACAACCCCGGAGACGCGGATCTGGTTCGCCTGCGCCTGGTGGAAAGCAACTCCGAAGTCTATGTCAACTGCGTTCCCCGGCTCTGCGATGCTCTCGCTTGTCTGGACGCGGAAACACCCGCGCTGGTACTGCTCGACCTGAACCTTCCCGACAGCCACGGCGCCGATACCTTTCGCCGCATTATGCAGAAGGCCCCGAACGTTCCGGTGGTAATTCTTTCGGGGCAGGACGATGAGGCGCTGGCCATCAAAGCTGTCCACATGGGCGTTCAGGACTACCTGGTCAAGGGCGACATCACCAGCAAACAACTGGAGCGCGCCATTCGTTATGCGGTGGAAAGGCAAGCGCTGCTGCGCACGCTGGAAACCACCCGCAAACAGCAAATCGAATTTAAGAATCAGTTTCTGTCTCACGTTTCGCACGAGTTGCGCACGCCGCTGACCTGCATTCACCAGTACGTCACGCTTCTGCTGGACGGGTTGGCCGGGGCCATGGCGCCGGAGCAAACCGACTATCTGAAGACCGTCCTCAAGAGTGTGAATCAGTTGCATGCCATGATCCGCGACCTGCTCGAAGCCACCCGCGCCGAGAGCGGCAAACTGCGCATCGAACCGCGCTGCATCGATATCGGCGAACTTATGCAGCAGGCGGTCGCGATGATGCTGCCCATTGCCGCCGAAAAGCGTGTCCACCTTGAGGTTGGGCCGCCGCAGAGCATTCCACTCGTATATGCGGACCCAGACCGCACGCTCGAAGTTCTCATCAACCTGATCGATAACGGAATCAAGTTCACCCCGGCCGAGGGCGAGGTGATCGTGAAAGCTTCGATGGTGGAAACCGATCCAGGCTCGGTCTATCTCTCCGTGGTTGACAGCGGCCGTGGCATTCCTCAAGAGTCGCTTCCCAAGGTCTTTGAACGTCTCTACCAGGACCCCAACGCGGTGGATGGCAATCGGACCGGCCTCGGGCTGGGACTCTACATTGCCAAGGAAATCGTAATGCTCCAGGGCGGGAGGATGTGGGTCGCGAGCCAACCAGGATGCGGCAGCACGTTCTCGTTCACTTTACCTCTCTATTCCCTGGCCAGACTCCTGCAGCCGGTGCTCACGCACAAGGGACGTTTACGCGAGGCCATGGTGCTGGTTCGCGTGCAACTGACGCCGCTGTGCCAATCGCTGCGCGGAAGCTGGAAAGAAACCTGCCAGCGCTGTCTGGAGCGCCTGCGCCGCTGTATCTTCCTGGATAAGGATCTGGTTCTTCCGCCCATGGGGACGAGCGGCCCGGTGCAAACGTTTTTTGTGGTCGCCTCCACCAACATGGCGAACGTCGGCATCATGATGGACCGCATCCGCGACCAGGTCGGCTCGCTGCCTCAGTTGAGGACCAGCGGCACTTTGCGGGTGACGGCCGAAATGATTCCGGGGCCGCCCGCCGGCGACCCGAGAACCTTGGAGCAACAGATCTGGGGCGTTGCCGATTATGTTACCCAGATCATTCAGCAAGGGCTTTGGAGCAAACCAAACATCAACGAAAAGGAGAACCAATCCAATGCGCAATGACGGTTACAACGAGGGGCCGCCCATGAATCGAGCCAAGATTATGGTCGTGGATGACGATCCCGATCTGCGACAGGCGCTGAGTTTGCGCCTGCGGGCCAATAACTTCGATACCGTGAATGTTTGCGACGGTTATTCCGCCATTGCCATGGCTCAGAAAGAACACCCGCACCTGATCATTCTCGATCTCGGGCTGCCGGCGGGTGACGGATTTGCCGTGTTGAAAAACTTGCAGCAGTATCCCGCGCTTTCCGACATTCCGGTCATCGTGCTTACGGCTCGCGATCCCGAGGGCAATGAAAAACGCACCCTCGAATCGGGCGCCGTCGCTTTTTTTCAGAAGCCGGCCGACAACGAAGAATTGCTGGGAGTGATACGCGCCAGTTTGCAGGCGGGGTGGGGATGGGGCGGAGCGTTGCCATCGTAACGGTCCCCGATTTTGAACGGTTCTGGTCACAGAAGGAGAACGAAATGCAGGTAGACAGCCGGGGGACGTTGGGCAGGTCTCGCGAGTACAACGTCCGCCGGCGGGAACCGCGCTATTTTGCCAGCGTCCCCGTCACGGTGCAGCGCTTGCGCTTCGGACCATTCGTCACTCGCGGCGTCACCCTCGACATCAGCATGCGAGGAATGTCGGCGATCGTTTGTGGCGCGCCGCGGGTGGGAGAAACAGTTCTGATTGCGCTGACATTGCGAGACGCCCCGATCGAGATGCTGGCGACGGTCCGCCACAGCAGCGATGCCAAATCCGGATTTGAGTTCTATCCGTTGTCCTCGTTGGCCCGGAAAGGAATTCAGGACTGGATCCAAGAACTGCGCAAGCACGAAGAAAAACTGTTCCCCTATCCGTACGCGGGGGCAGCCAAGCTTGGCAGCGGCTAAGCGGCGGCGAGCAATTTGTAATTTTGTAATCGGGTAATTTGGTAATCGCCGATTCTAAAATTACGAAATTATCCGATTACCAATTTACAAAATCCAATCACTCCGGCAGCAGCGGCAGTCCCTGAATATTCCACGAAATATGGTGAACGGCGCTGTTGGTGGCGAGGATAGCCGACTTGCCCGGAGCGAACGCCAATCCAACCAAGCCATGGCCGGAAACTTCGAGGCTGGCCTCGCCTTGGGGTGTGATCTTAACGATGCCGCGCCTTCCCGCGAGAGATGCGGCGACATAGATATTGCCCGCGACGTCAAGAGCCAGGCCCTGCGGACGCCCCAGTCCGCGGTAAAAGACGGACACAGTTCCGTGGGGATCGACTTTGTACACGCAGTCGAAACTGGAAGTGCTGGGCCCGGTGACGAACATATCGCCGTCAAGACCGAAGGCGATGTGATAGGCGGAAACGCTTGGCTCCAGTGTCGCGAACACAAAAATCTGCCGGTCGCGAGCGATCTTGAAAATGGTCCCGCTGCGGTCGCCGACGTAGAGATTTTCCTCGCGATCGAAGGCAATCCCGGTCGCCACCCCCATACCTTCGGCATAAGTCGACATGGTGCCGTTCGGCGCCACCTTGTACACGGCCTCGTCATTTCGCGAAGAAACGTACATCTCTCCCGCGCGGTCAAAGGCGATCGAAGTGGCGTTCATCATGTCGCTGAGAAAGGGCGTCACGGCGTAGTTCGTGTCGATCTTGAAAATCGACACTGGGACTTTTTGCCCGCGCGATCCGGAGAAAGTTACATAGATGTTGCCTTCGCGGTCGAGCGCGGGATTGGTGACAGGATGCAAATTGTCGGCCACTGGGACCGCAACCTCAATAGAATGGGCGTTGCTGACGTGCCCACTGGCTCCCACCCCGTTCGTGCTCACGACCACCGGCCCCGACACCGCTTCCTCGGGCACGCGGGCCACCAGGAAATCGTCGGAACTGATGAGCACGGAGCCTTCGATCTCGCCGAAGCGCACGCTGGGGCGGCGCAACTCGTGCGGACGCAGATCTTTTCCGATGATGCGAACCTCGCCTCCGGGCAAAGCGAAATTCGGCGCGACCGCTTCGATGTGCGGCTTGCCGTTGACGTTCTTCTTTCCTAGCACGCGGTCGGAGATGCTCATGAGTTTCTTCCGGAGGGAGCCCGGTTACTTGATGACGACTACCTTATTAGAAGTCCAAAGTGCAAAAGAAGATGCATGATGGCGAGCGCGTAAAGTCCCGCTGCCAAATCGTCCACCACAATACCGGTGCCCTCGGGGAGCCGCTCCAGTCGCCGAATCGGGAACGGCTTCCAAATATCGAAGATACGGAAGAGTATAAGGCCCGCGAGAAAGGTTTTCCAAGCCAGCGGGACAGCGATGAGGGTGACCAGTTGTCCCGCAACTTCATCGATGACGACGAATTGCGGGTCCTTCAAGCCAGAGGATCGCGCGACCAGCGTAGCGGCGGGGATTCCGATGAGGGTCACAACCGCGGCGGCGACGATCGTTGCCCAAGTGCGGCTCGCGACTGGAATCCGCGAACTTGCCAGCGCCCACAAGATAACCGTGGCGAGCGATCCCCACGTGCCGGGACCGGGTTTGAGGCGTCCCGCGCCGAAGAAAGTTGCAACCAGCGTAGCCCACAGCGGAGCGCGGCGCAACGGGGCTGCCTGCACCGGATCTGCCTGAGACGGCGCGCCGGATTGGTTGGCAATTTCGCGCGGAGGATTCATCAGTCTCCATCCTCATCGTCGAGGCTGTCTTGCCGCACCGCTTCCTCGGCGTCGTCCACCGGCGACGAAATCACGTACGCGCCGCTGGCCCACTTGCCGAGATCGATCAGGCGGCAGCGCTCGCTGCAAAAAGGGAAGTCCGCGTCGGCAGACTTTACCGGCTTCTTGCAGATCGGGCAACGGAGTTTAACGGTGCGTTGGCGCGGCATAGTCGGATTGTAGAGGTCAGAGGTCAGATTTGCAGAGCTGAGAACATTTCTGCTCGGGGTGATTTTGAGCTCTGCAATCTCACCTCTGAATTCTGACCTTAAACGATCTCCGCCACTAAATCATAATCGTGCGCCGCCGTGATGCGGCAGCGATAAAACTCTCCCTCTTTTGGTTCGCTTCCCTCGGGATAATCGTTCACGAAGACTTTGCCGTCAATCTCGGGCGCGTGCATCGCCGTGCGGCCTTCCAGCAGCAGGTCGGACTCCGTCGAAGTGCCTTCCAGCAGCAGATCGAATTCCCGTCCGATCAGTGACTTCTTCTTCGCGCGGCTGATTTTCTTCTGGATCGACATCAGCGACTTGCGGCGGTTTTCGATCTCGCGCGCGGAGAGCTTCTTATCATGATCGAATGCGCTCGCGCCTTCCTGATCCGAGTAGCCGAAAGCGCCCATCCAATCGAAAGCAGCCTCTTTCACGAAGCCGCAGAGTTCGTTGAATTCTCTCTCGGTTTCGCCCGGGACGCCGA
>Ga0326727_10004044_pt1 | contig 45131 bp, 28 predicted proteins | sample MB2enrmetagenome_FD_207643 | JGI IMG/M metagenome (GOLD analysis project Ga0326727, IMG submission 207643) | Lab enriched peat soil microbial communities from McLean, Ithaca, NY, United States - MB29MY | ecosystem: Environmental > Terrestrial > Soil > Wetlands > Peat | place: USA: New York... | reverse complement strand
CCCCCGTTATCTCCTCGTCCGGCAATCAAGATTCGCTTGGTGGGCACGGCGCGATTTTCATCCCGTGCCTGATGTGATCGGCAAGAAGAAGGAGCACGCCAATTACTTCGAGAAGATGTGGAATCGCTACGTCGGGCCAGCGTCGTTGGTATTCACGAGGACAATCGAAGGCCGCCGCACTCTGCTCATAGCGCGAACGGACTCGCTGGCTTCCGCCTTCCAGAAGAAGTCCGAACGTCTGAGCACGTGGAGGTAAATCAAAAGCCCTCCACCGAATTCAGCGCTTGGGGAAGCTCGCCACGGCGGCATCCACTTTGGGAAAGATCTGGAACTGAGAAGTAATTCCCTTCAAATCGAAGGCTTCTTTGAGAGCTTTCTCCACTCCGGCCAGGCGCAGTTCGACGCCGAGTTCCGTGGCGGCTTTCTGCGCTTCCTGCAAGGCGCGCAACCCTTCCATGGAGGCGTACCGGACTCCACCGAGGTTCAGGACGGCGCGGCCGTCCGCGCGGCCAAAGAGGCTGCGGAGGCGCTCCAGCAGGGCCGGGGCGATGGCGGGTTCAATATCGCCGCGCAAATCGATCACCATGGCGCTGCCCATAACCCTCTCATTGATGTCCATGGCGAATTTCTCGAGTGCGGATTCCACATCGGGGTAAATGTGAAAGAGCTTTTCAACGCGGGTCACCTTCAGCACTTCGCGAACCGTGCGGAAGACTCCCGCCAGCCGCGTGTCGCCCTGCGCAGCGCGCGTGGCCTTGAGGGCCACCACCAGAACTCGTATGCCCGAGCTGGAAATGTACGGCACATCGGTCAAATCGAGGATGAGGTTCTTCTGGCCGCTAGCCAGGACCTCTTTCACCTTTCTTTCTGCTTCCGGGACAACCGGGGTATCCAACGCCCCTTTGAAGGCTACGATAGTGGCGCCGATGGCCGAGCGCACGAAGGTTTCCATGGGGGGCTCTCTCCGACCTCGATGACTCTCATCCTAATGATACCCCATCCGTCGAAGAATTAGGTGAGCGCCCGCGGCCACCAATCCGGCGGCGGGAAGGGTCACAATCCAGGCGCCCAACATTTTCTGAACGACTCCCCAACGCACCGCGCCGGAACGCTGGGCGGCGCCCACTCCCATCACCGTTCCGGAGAGGATCTGGGTGGTGCTGACGGGCATGCCCAGATGACCGGCCAGGTAAACCACGGAAGCGCAACAAGCCTGGGCCGCGAATCCCTGCACCGGATTCAGCCGCACAATCTTGTTGCCGAGGGTGGCGATAATGCGCATGCTTCCCGACGCCCCGCCTGCCACGATGGCGGCCGTACACGCGGCCATGGCCCACAACGGCACGTCTGGGGTGTGAACGGTTCCCCGGCTGAGCAGGGCAAGGGTGAGAATTCCCATTCCCTTTTGCCCGCTTCCCGAGCCGTGGGCAAAAGCCACGGAACCGGCGGAAAAGATCTGCGAGTAGCGAAAAGCCGGGTCCCACACCCGCCGCCCGGCGTGGGCGAACAACGTCAGGATGGCCGTCATCACCAGGAAAGCGATACCCAGGCCGATCAGGGGCGAAACCATCATGGGAATCACCACATCGCCGGACAGGCGTTCCCAATCCACCATGCCCGTGCCGCCCCCCACGAGGGAGGCTCCGCACAACCCGCCGATCAAAGCGTGCGAGGAGCTGCTGGGCAGCGCCAGCCACCAGGTGATGACGTCCCACACCAGGGCGCCCAGAATCGCGGAGACGATCACGCCATTGGTTATGGCCTCGCTTCGCACCAACCTTCCCGCCACGGTGCGTGCCACGGCTGTGGAGGTATACGCTCCCACAAAAATCAGCGTGCCCGCCATGAGCACGGCCACGGGAAACCCCATGATGCGGGTTGAAACCACGGTGGCGATGGCGGCGGGGAGGTCGTTGAAGCCGTTGGTGAAATCGTAGGCCAACGTCAGGGCCACGATCAGCACCAGCATCACGTCGAACCTAGGCATACTTCACCAGCAGTCTTGCCACCAGCCGCGCCAGCTCGGCCGATTTTTCCAGCACCGCCAGCAGCCGGTCATAGGCTTCCTTGCAAGTTACGGTGGCCTGGGGGCTGAGGCGGGAATTGGCCCCAAGGTCCTTCAGGGCAGCGTCGTGGAGAAGGTCGCCTTCTTCTTTGATGCGATGAACAACGGCCAGGCTGGCGGGCAGGGCCTGGTGCTTGTATCCATGCCGGAGCGACGAAGCCAGTTCGAAAGCCGCCTGGGCCGCTTCCTGGAGTTTGCCGGTGAGAGCGGACAAGTGTTCCGGGCTTCCTTCCGCCGCCAACGGGAGTCCGCGCGCGGCCCTTTCAATCGCCTCCAAGAGCGTGTCCAGGTTCTGGATAATCTCCAGCAAATCTTCCTTGTCGAGCGGTGTGATGAAGGCATGGTCGAGTCGGCCGAGGAACTGCCCCTGCACCTCATCGGCTTCCTTCCGCAGGTCGGCAAGGGCCTGAAGCTTTTCGTTCGTCTGGGTGGGCTCTTCGCGAAGCGCCTGCACCTCACCCGCCGCACGCAGGACGACATCGGCATACGATTCAATGAGGAAGTAAAACGTCAAGTCTTTCCAGAAACCGTATTTTCTCAAGATGCACCTCGGATCGTGCGGTGGGCCGTCCCTTAATGAATACTACAGCTCAGTGGGTGTTGCCCTGCCGAGTCTCCCACCCCGGCCCCCGTTGCCCACGAACTGCCCATCCGCCCGCGCGGGACGTCCTTGTCCGCCGGGCCGACCAAGGGTTAACAGGGGGAGCGGCTGGAGCCCATGGCAGGGGTTCGACCTCTTTGCCAATCAGGATAGGCCTGAATTCGAATCGCTAATCTATCAGAAGCCCCGGAAGGGTTGCAATCACAGCGCGCAGAGGCAGGGCGTTAGGCCTTCCGCACGGGCAGGGCCGGGGTGGAATAGGCGCGGAACATCTTTGCAGGCCAATTGATTCGTGGTATGGTGAGGGCGAATTCTTGACCAGCGGGATGGGGGCCATCATCCTACGGGGTGGCTTCTTCCCGTAAGTCTAAGCGTCACTCAATCTGCCATGTGTGCGGGACTTTATAGGGAGGACGGTACGAATCATGCCATCATTAATTCGACGCGCTCTAACATGCCTGATCCTTCTCCTCGGCGTGGGCTGCGTGGTAACTTGGGGGCAAACTTTTCAGGGTAGCTTTACCGGAACCGTCATGGATCCGACGGGGGCGGTGGTGCCGGGCGCCGTGGTGACCATTACGGAAACCGACAAAGGTTTTACGCGCAGCGTCACCACCGACACCGACGGCAGTTACGAGATTCCCCTTCTCCGGCCGGGGAGGTATGTCCTTAGCGCCCAGAAAGAAGGGTTCCGCAAATTTCAGCGCGGTCCCCTGACGCTCCTCGTGAATCAGCACCTCCTTGAGGACATCAAGCTGGAGTTGGGCCAGGCGGGGGATTTCGTCGTGGTGGAGGCTTATCCGGCAACCGTGGAAAGCCAAACCTCTTCCGTCGGCACGACGATTGACGAGCAGAAGGTTAACGAAGTTCCGCTGAACGGACGGAATTTCCTGGAACTGGCGCTACTGGTGCCGGGCGTATCTCCCGGAACCGCGGGCAGCGCCGTCAGCACCCGGGGCGGTGGTGGCTCCATCAACGTCAACGGCATGCGCGACTCGATGAATTCCTATTGGCTGGACGGCTTGGATGACACCTCGGTGGGCGTCGGCCAATACACCGTGGCCCCGCCCCTGGACTCCGTGCAGGAGTTCCGCATGGAGACGGGGGTCTACGAGGCCAAATTCGGCGCGCACGCCGGCGCTGAAGTCAACATGGTGACCAAGTCCGGGACGAACGACGTCCACGGCAGCGTTTACGAGTACGTGCGCAACACGGATTTCGACGCGCGCAATTTCTTTGACCCTTCCGTGGCCCCCATGCATCGCAACCAGTTCGGCGCGACGCTCGGCGGACCCGTGGCGATTCCCGGGGTCTATGACGGGCATGACCATTCCTTCTTCTTCTTCGCCTTCGAGGGCACGCGTGAGCATCGTGATTTTTACGACAACTTTCTCGTGCCTTCCGTTGCGGACCGCCAGGGCAACTTTGCCGACCTCATGAATCCCTCTTGTTCCAGCCAGACGGTGCTGCTCAATCCTCTGGCCCTGATGCAAGGGTCGGTTCAGCCCTTTACCGCCATCAATCAGGTGTTACCGCAGTCGGACCCCGCGGGGCAGGGCCTGGTGAACCAGTTCCCCAAACCCAACATTGCCAGCGCCTCCTGTGGCGCCGCCAATTACACAGCGCTGGTGGACCGGCAGGTGAATACCGATACGCTGACGGGCCGCGTCGACCATCAGTTCGACACCAAGAACTCACTGTTCGTCCGCTACAGCCTGAACTTTGACCGCGAGTTCTGGCCCTCGGGCACGGTTCCGGAAGCCACCACGACTCTTCCCGGATATGGCCGGTTCTCCCACAATTCCTACCAGATGGCCGGTCTCGATTGGACACACATCTTCAGTCCCAAACTGGTCAACGAGTTTAAGGTGGGGTACAACCGCTGGCAGCTTCGGCAGTCGAATGAAGATCTGGGCAGCACCCTGGCCTCATCCCTCGGGATCGGGGGCATCAACAAAATCGGCGGCGTTTCGGCCGGTGTTCCTGACATGACCTATTCCGGGTATGCCGGCATGGGCGGAGACGCCAGCGTGCCGGAGACGGGCGCGGTCAATACCTTTCAAATCGGCGACACGCTGACCCACGTGGTGGGACCCCACACGTTGAGCTATGGACTGGACATGCGCCTGGTCAGGCGCGGTAATTTCACCGTCGATAGCAATTACCGCGGCTCCTACGGGTTCACCGGATTTTTGACCGGCGGCCTGGGACAGATCACCACGCAGGAACAGGCGGGGCTCGCCGGGCTCTTGGGTCTTCCCTGCGCGGGAACCGGCAAATGCCAGTTTGGGAACAGCGTGGCAGACGCTTTGCTGGGCCTTCCGCAATACTGGCTGAACGGATTCCAGGAGTATATCTCCGGAGCGTTCGGCGAATACGATTTCTTCGGCCAGGATGATTGGCGCGTGCGCCCCCACCTGACCCTGAACCTGGGTGTGCGGTACGAGTACAAGAGCGTGGTGACGGAAAAGAACAACGACTTTTCCAACTTCGACTTCAGCAATGGGGACCTGATGGTGGCCGGCACCAGCGCGGCCACCCTGTGGAGCTTTAACCCCACGCAAAACCCCATCACCGGGCAATTTCAGCTTAACCCTCAGCCCTGCACGTCGAAAACCTGCGCCCAACAAACCATCAACCTGGGGAGCACGGCGAACAACCGCGCGCTGCAATATCCCGATCGAAAGAATTTTGAGCCTCGCATCGGCATCGCCTGGCAGCCTTTCAAAGACTCCAAAACGGTTCTGCGCGGCGGCTACGGAATCTTTTTTGACCAGACCTTTGGCGACGTTTATTTCCAGAAAGCCGCCAATCCTCCCTTCGTCCACCTCGATGAGGGCAACTTCGCGTTGGCCCTCGCGAACGGGTTGCAACCCGGCAGCGGGGCGATCATTCAGGATGCGTTCACAAATTCCAACGTTTCGGGTACGGCTTACCCCAGCATGAGCCCCTTCCAGCTTAACTTCCGGAACGCTTTCATCCAGGAGTGGAGCGCCGATGTGCAGCGGCAGGTGGGGAAAACCTGGCTCATCGATGTTGGGTATGTAGGGACCCGGGGATTGCACCTGGTGCAGGAGACCGATCCCAATCAGCCCTTGAATGCGACGGATGTCAGCAATGCGTCGCCAGCCGTCCAGGCCGCCGCCCTGGGGGCGTGCCAAGCGGGGAGTTGCCTCGGGCCGATTCCCTATCTCGCCAATTTCGCCTACACGCAGTCCGGGGGGAGCTCCATCTATCACGCCTTCCAGGCCAAGATCGAGCGGCGATTCTCCAGGGGGCTCTCCATCCTGGCCGCTTACACGTACTCGAAGTCGATCGACACCGCGTCCGGTCCCTTCCCCGATTCGCGCAATGCCAACTTCCCACAAAACTCCTATGACGTAGCGGCGGAAAAAGCCGTGTCGGATTTCAACTTTCCCCAACGGCTGTCCCTGGCTTATCTCTGGGCCATGCCCTTCGGTTCGAGCACCTCGAAGCTTAAGAACCCACGCGTCAATTACCTGATTCAGGGCTGGGAGGTGGGGAGCGTGCTCACCATCCAGTCCGGCCCGCCATTTACTCCAGTGGTGAGCGGGGACAACAGCGGCGCGGATGAGATCAATAACGCCACCGTGCAGGTGGATACGGATCGCCCCAACATCGCGAGCCATACGTTCTACCCTGGCAAACAAACGCCGCAGCAGTGGGTGCTGCCTTCGGCTTTCAGCACGCCGAGCGGGTTTACCTTTGGCAATGCCGGGCGCAACATCCTGCGTGGTCCGGGATTGGGAAGTTGCGACTTCTCCGTTCTCCGCAACTTCCGCTTGAGCGAGTCCGCCAAGGTGCAGTTTCGCGCCGAGGTGTTCAATATCTTCAATCGCGCTAACTTTGATATTCCCCAGAACGTTGTGAACTCTTCTAGCTTCGGCCAGATCTTCAACACAGTTCAGCCGGTCGCCGGCCTGGCCTCCGGCGGCCCGGGCGAGCCGCGGGAATTGCAATTGGGCTTGTGGCTGATTTGGTAGGCAAACGAGGGGTTAGGGGTTGGGGATTAGGTTGAACCCCGAATCCCTAACCCCTGACCCCTAATCCCTAATCACGGCAAATCTGCAAAAGGCAACAGCAGTGGGCGTTCCGCGAGGAACGGCAGGCGGGCGATTTCCTTCAGGGCGCGCGTTACATGCTTTTCCTGTGTGGGCTCCAGCGTCATGACAAAAGGCAGGTGCCCCTTCTTGCAATCGGGCTCTTGCAGAACCGAGTCAATGTTGATGCGATGGCGGCCCAGGATGGTGCAGACGCGCCCCAGGATGCCCGGGCGGTCGCGCACCACGAGCCGCAGATAAGTGGCGACGACGTTTTCATCGGGCGTGGCAATCCGGGACGGATGCCAGTTCTCGTATCCGAAGGGGGTGGAAGGCGAACCGCCCGCGGCAATCGAGCGCGCAATCTGGACGACGTCGGAAAGCACCGCGACGCCCGTAGGTTCGCCCCCCGCGCCGCGGCCGGTGATGCTGGTATTCCCGCCCTTGTTGCCCACCAGCAGGACGCCGTTGGTGGCGCCCTTCACCCCGGCCAGGCGCGAGGAGGTGGGAATCATCATGGGGCGGACGAATATCTCCAGGCGATTGCTGGCGCGGCGCCGGGCCCCGGCGATCAGACGCAGGGTGTGGTGCAGCCGGTGCGCGTAAGCAAAATCCACCTTGTCGATGCGCGAGATGCCTTCCACGGGGATGTCGCGAACCCGCACGGCCTGGCCAAAACACATCATGGCCAGAATGGCGATCTTGTAGCTCGCATCGTAGCCTTCCACGTCAAAGGTGGGGTCGGGTTCGGCGTATCCTTTTTCCTGCGCCTCGGCCAGAACTTCCGCAAACGAGCAACCGCGCCGCTCCATCTCCGTCAGGATGTAGTTGGTGGTGCCATTCAGGATGCCATAGACGGCGCTAAAGTTCTCGCCCGCCAGCCCTTCCCGCACCGCGTGCAGCACCGGCGTTCCGCCCGCCACGCAAGCTTCAATACCCAAACCCACGTGGTGGGCGCGGCTGCGCTCCACCAACTCCACGCCATACTCCGCGACAAGCTGTTTGTTGGCCGTCACCAGATGCTTGCCCGCTTCCAGGGCCGCAAAGGCGATGGCGCGGGCGGTGGGGAGAACTCCCACCAACTCCACGACGATGTTGACTTGCGGATCGCGGATGACCTGCTTCCAGTCGGAAGTGAGCTTGACGGGCTGGGGCATCCAGGAGAGATCCCGCTTATGCACGCTGCGGGAACAGATCACCTTGAGTTGCAGATCGCACCCGAGCCGCCGCTGGATTTCGCGCTGGTGCTCGGCCAGAACTTTCAGCGTGCCCGTGCCCACGGTCCCCAAACCGATCACTCCCAGGCCCAGGGAACGCTGCGGGCGTCCGGCGTCGGCGAAGCGAATTCGAGGTGAAGGGTTCATCGGTGCGATCCTCTCGGAATTGGAGAATCCTATTCACTTTGCAATGAAGCGGGCCAAAATGGCAAGCAAAACCGCGCGGCGAAGCACCGCGAGGGGCAAGACGGGGAGGGCCAAGTTGTCCCGCCGCCAGCGGGATGCCTCCGCGGCTTTTTGTTCTGGACGTGAATCAGTATAGGGACCACCTGCGCAGGTTAATAATTCAGTGTATGTTTATCAACCTAAGAATCGTACGCTGTGAAATGCCAACGCTCGACATGGCGTGCTGCTGGAGAAGTCGGCGGGGGGAGGATGCTCTGCGGGCAAGGTCGCAACTTGCCTTCATTTTAGATCATGGAAGGGGTTTCAAGGTTGGTGACAAAATGCCCGACATTCGCTTTGCCTTCGCTTTTATATTAACTACCTTATTTTTCAATATGCTGACGGCTTTGGCGGACGAAAATCCCTGTTTGACGGCCTTTCTTTTCAATAATCTGACGGCTTTGGGATTCCACTGACATCCTGTCCGTTTACGGCCCGCCTCCCGAGCCTCTTTTCAACATCGAAATGCGGGGGGAACTACCGCGCCGAGCCGCCTTGCCCGGCCCCGGCATTCCCCCAACATTTTAGCCTAGCACACCGGCAGGCAGAAGTCAAGCGAAAAAAGTAGCCTATGTTTTCAGCAGCGCCTCGCCCGCGGAAAGGGGCGATCCCCGCTCGCACGGCGCCCCGGAAGTCCGCTATTTCTCCCGCCCGCCCGGACGATGTAAAATCGCTGCTACCCCAGCCGGACATCGTGGGGGTGAAACGTCGGATTGCGCAGAGCGCAGCTCTGCGAATCGGTAACCACGAATCCCCGGCGAAGCCCCGGCCGCAGAGTTTTGCTCTGCGCGATCCGGCAATTGAATTTCGCAAGGGGGGTGCAAGGGGAAGTGCCGGGCTCCCGGCGATGCCGGGACAGGTTCCGCCCGGCGCTACACTCCGGTTTGCAAAGGAGCAACATGCTGAAAGAGTTTAAGGAATTCGCCGTACGCGGGAACGTGCTCGACATGGCCGTGGGAATTGTGTTGGGCGCATCGTTTGGAGGCATCGTGACCTCGCTGGTCAACGACGTTCTGATGCCGCCCATCGGCCTGGTGCTGGGTCGGGTGGACTTTTCCAACCTCTTCCTCAGCCTCACCAGCCGGCATTTTGACACCGTGGCCGCGGCCAAAGCGGCAGGGGCCGCAACGCTCAATTACGGCATCTTTTTGAACGCCGTCATCAATTTTGTGATTGTGTCTTTTGCGATGTTCCTGCTGGTGCGGCAGGTGAATAAGCTGCGGGCGCCCGCGCCGGTTCCCGCCGCCCCTGCGCTGAAGCCGTGCGCGTACTGCTGCTCGCAAATCCCCCTGGCGGCCACTCGTTGCCCGCAATGCACTTCGCAACTGAAGGCGGAGTAGCGCGGAGAGCGGGAATGCTCGGGCGGATCGAGCTCGCCAGGGCCGCAGGCGCGGCCCCGGCGAGGCTTTGCGGAAGTTACTTCTTGGCGGCCTTCTTAGCGGCGGGTTTCTTCGCGACGGCAGGGGCTTTTCTGACTACCGCCTTCTTGGCAACGGGTTTCTGTTCTCCCAACAGCACGTTCAGGTCGTCGGAGTTGTACGGGAAGAAGCGCTGCGAAGCCTGTCCCGTGGTGCTCAGGTGAACGTCCACGCGCCGGTTGTTCGCCATGCGGAAAGCCACGACATTGCTGTCCACGCGCTTACGGTCATCCGGCGTAATATTGGGGTTCTGAGCGGTCAAATCCTCGACCTCTTTGTTGGTGAGGTTCTTTTCCTTTCCGAAGGCAGTGGTCAAGAGCCTTCCGGCAGGAATTCCATGCTCGACCAGATAGCTTTTCACCAGATCGGCGCGGCGTTGTGACAGCGCCTTGTTGAAGGCCACGGAGCCCCGCAGGTCGGCGTGGGCTTCCAGAATCAAATTGGCCTCCGGCCGAAGCGCCAGGTATTGTTTGAAGTTGGTGACAATTTCTTCCAGGCGTTTTTCCTGGCTGGGAACCAGACCGGATTGAGGATTGGCGATGGTCGGCATGTTGGTGGGGAAGTAGATGCTGTTGAAGGTGAGCCGGGTTTCGAGGGTGGCCTCGTTCACGACGGCCTGAACCAGGTCATTCGAGCCCGTGATGTGCAGGGTGGCGGTGCGCGTCTCAGACCCGCCGCAGGCGTTGCCGGCATGCAGGGTGTAGGTGACGGTCTCGTCAATCGGCCCCACCGAAGTCTTGTTGGGTGTGATCTGAAGCTCGCGGCTGCCGCTCGCCCCAATCGAACCGAGGGGATCCACCGATACGGAGTCGGCATTCGAGGCCGACCAGGTCACCGTGGTGCTGGGCTGTTGGTCAACCTTATCGCCGAGTTTGTGGTAACGAACCTCCGCCGGCGATACGCTGAGCGAAGCCGGAATCGCCGTGTTGACGTTTACCGTGGCGTCGGAACTGTAAACTCCACCCGCCCCGGCGGCGGTGAATTTATAACTCGTGGTCTGCTTGGGCTGGACGGTTTGATCGCCGGAGGCGCTTACGGGCGCGCCATTAAGATCCGTTTTCGCCGCGCCCTCGGAGGACCACGTCAGGCGCGCGGAGTCGCCGCAATTTATTTGCGCCGAAGAAGCAGAAAACTGGCCAGTGACCTTCTGCACCGCCACCTTGGCGCTGGCCTCTCCCGCCTGGAATCGCGGCAGCGACTGCATTTGCTGTCCGCGCGGCCAATCCACCGTCTTGCGCACACCCTGGTAAGCGTCAACCACCACACGTTTGTTGGCTTGCACATCGACGGTGGTGGTCCAGGGATCACGCTCATCGTATTCCACCGTCAACTCATGCTTACCCGGGGGTACGATCAGTTCCTGCTGCCAACCCCACTCGTTGTTGAATTCGTCGCCGTGCCCGACAAAAAATGCCGCGGGGTCTTTGCCGTTCAGCAGCACCGCAGCGCGCGTGGCGCCTTCCAGCGTAATACACCCCCACGGCCCGGAAACGGTTCCGGGGATGGCTTGCATCGTGACATCGATAACTGTGGTCTTATGAGCCGTGATCGTAACGTTGCGGGATTCCGGCTTATAGCCGTAATTGTACAAATCGATTTTGTGCTCTCCCGCAGGGAGAGTAACGAAGTGGTTTCTTGCTTCCACGACGGGTTTACCGTCGGCATAAATGTATGTTTCACGCGGATTAACGCGGACGATGAGCCTCCCTCTCTGTGCCATTACGGGCTGCACGTAGATCAGCAGCAGGACGACTGTGGAGAGGAGGAAGCTGAGCTGGCGAATACGCATGTGAGTTGCCTCCTTATAGATTTAGCGCGCCTTCCCAATTGAAATTCGTGTAAACGTGTGCTGAATTCTATCACATTGCGATAAGTCCCTAAATGGAATTGGCTCCTTACAATTTTAACCATCAACAGGTAAGTCACATGTCACGATTACCACTCAAACTCCAGGCGCGTCCGGCGCACAGAGAACTCGGCATAAGGCGCCACTTGTAATTTGCGCAAGTGGTCGGGTTGGTCGGTATAAGCCAGGAGAAACGTAAGATTGTTCTCGCCGGTTGGGGAAAGATACGGTTCGGGAAGATAGAAATCCTTCTGCGGCCCGATGGTGACGTGCCGCCCCACGAACTTTCCGTTGAGAAAAACCAGAGCGTCGCAGTCGGCGTCGAAGGTAAGCTTCAGGGGTATTTTCCAAGCCGCATCGGGCGCGGGGAGGGTGAATTTCGCGCGGCACCACGTGAAGGCAGGGACAACGGGTTGGCCGCTCACGCTGGCAAGGAACGACGCGGGCGTCCACACGCCGGCTTCCGGATTGACTTGCCGGCCTCGCATCAACGCGGCATAGCGCTGGATTTGCCACTTCTCCAGGCCTTTGGCCGAGGCGAAATCCGCGCCGATGCCCGCCGATTCAAGCCCCTTCAACTCCCCCACGTTCTCGCCGAAGTTCGGAGCGCCGAAGAGTTCGTAGGAAATTTCCACCAGGTTGGCGCCAGGCTGGGCGTAACTCGCGAGGGGGAAATCAATCAACGTCTCCCGGTTGGAAGCCTCCGCCACGTACTTCCCGTTGACGAAGATCTTTTTCGCGTCGTCGGCCCGTGCGGAGATGAACATCCTGGGCTCGCCGTTGAAGGTGAACGAGGCGCGGTACTTGACATAACCGTAAGGCACCGCCCCCAGATCTTCGAGCGCGTTCAGGGGGCTGGTCAGCCATTCGCCGGCGGCAGGATCGAACTTTTCCACCCACGCTTCGCCCGCGCTCAGGTTGAGGGGCTGGAAGGGCAAGGCCGGGGTGGTTACATGGACGCGCGCCATGTGCCAGGGCCGGTCATATTTGAAATCAGACAGGACGCCATCCAGCCGGCACTTCGACGGAAGCGGCGGGAGCATCACGGCCACATCGTGCTCCCCGGGGAGGAACTCCAAATCCACCCAGGCGCGGCTCTTGAGCGTGCCCGACCCCACCAGCGCATACGCGTCGGTCAGCACCGGAGCCACCACCGTTCTGGTTTCCTCGGAGCCGGGGACGATTTTGGGAGGGAACTCCCAAAGGAAGGTGCGCAGAGCTTTGTCGCGCGGCACGACGAAGATCTGAAGGTGCTCATGGTAGAGCAGCATTTTTTCCGTGGTTCCGACCTGCACCCCCAGAACCGAGGTTTCGAATTCCGGATCCCAATACCGATAGGCCGTGTCGCCGTCCAGTTTGGGTTCGTCAGTGGTGGCCAGGCCCATTTCCAAAATCCGCCCGGGCACGTCGTACAGGAGCAGGAAGTCCCGGTCCAGGTTGATGCCGTGAGCCAACAGTTCCCCCGTCGAATAACACAGCCTCCCCCCGCTGACCGGAATCTGTACCGGGAGCATCTTCATCTCGCGGGGCGCGAGTTCCAATTCGCCCTGCCGGGGAGCGGAGATCAAGCGCTTGCTGGGACTGTGGGAATCGGTGAAGGTCATCGCGTAGCGCTGGGGAGCGTTGGCGTTTTCGCGGACAAACAGAACCGCACTTGGCCCATTGGTGCGTTCACTCACGCTGACGTGGGCATTCGAACACGTGATGCCCGGCAGGGGGACGGCGCGGGCCAGGACGCTGCCCAACACGCGCAACGACTGGCCAATGCCGCGGACGGCGTAGTATTTGTCCCACAGCCCGCCGGGTTCGCGGATCGGCGCGGCATAGTCGTACGTAGTGGTCAACTTCTTCGCGGCCCAATCGAAATTGGTGCCACCGAAGCCCATGTAATAACTGAACGACGTGACCCCCAGCTCCAGAGCGGTCTTGGTGATCATGTTGACCTGTGCGGCATCCACGCCATCCTGATTCACTGAAAGCAAACCGCCGAATTCGCTGAACCATCCGCCCTGGAGCTCCGAAATCGCCACGGGTGAGTTGGGTTCCTCGCGGCGCAATTTTTCCAGCGCCGGGGTGAGTTCCGCCACGATCTTCCAGCGCGGATAGAAATTGCACGTGTCCATGATGCGCGCCATGTCCGGGTCGTTATTCTCGCGCGCCTGCCTTGTCCAACAAGTGATCACGGGCACGTTGATGCCGGCGCCCCACACCATCTTGGCTAGGGCGCGAATGTACTCGCGTTTGGCGTCATCGGGCATCTTCACGCTGAAGTCATACTCATTTTCCACCTGCACCATGATGATGGGGCCGCCCAACGTCACCTGGTTCTGCATGATGATGGGGAGAACTTGCGAGTACCAGTGCTGCGAGGTCCGCAGACTCTCCGGGTTGGGGGTACGAAGGGGGAACCGCTTGGCCACCACCCAGGAGGGAAATCCCCCGCGTTCCCATTCCGCGCAGACGTAAGGGCCGGGACGGACGATCATCATGAAACCCATCTCGTGAACGAGTTTGACGAATTCTTCAAACTCCCCCAGGTCTCCCTTGCCTTCCAGCGGTTCGTGATAATTCCAGAAGACGTAGGTTTCAATGGTGTTGAATCCCGCCACCTTGAATTTCTGCAGGCGATCGCGCCACAGCGCCTTGGGGCAGCGGGGATAATGGAACGCGCCGCTCATCACCAGCGTGTCCTTGCCATTGATGGTGAAACACTTCGCGTCGTAATGAATGAGTTGCGGATTCTCGAATTGCATTTGCCCGGCGGGCAGGACGGCCGCCACGGCCTCAATACGATCCTGCCCCCAGGGATCGAGGCGCACTGCCAGGGGCGCGGTGACGGCGGTCAAAAGGAAATTACGGCGGGATGACTTCATCCTGGGAACTCCTCTCAGCGTAAGACCGGGGGAAACATCGCGCTCCACCGGGCGCGCATTCGTGCCCAATGAAATCCCCCGAAGAGCTTGAAGTATAGGAGGGTGGGAACGCTCCTGCAACCCTGCTTTGGGCTTCTGCCACAATCTCCTCAAAACCATCTTCTCGCTTGCTGGTCCCTGGCCGCGTAACAGGAGCGAGGCAATACAGGTGAAAGTTCCTAAGTGGCGTTATAATGCGAAGAGAAAGCCGAGGAGCAAGACTATGAACACACAATGGACGAACCTCTGTCGGGGATTAATGCTGGCCGCGCTGGTGGTGATGTGCGGCTGCAACCTGAGTGGCGATCGCGTGAGCACCGGGGAGACGCGTAAGGAGTCGAAGACGGTGGAGCTTGGCGCCGCCCAGTCCGTGCGGGTGAGCCTGAACATGAAGGCCGGGGAGCTGAAAGTCGCCGGCGGCGCACCGCAACTGCTGAATGCGGATTTCACTTACAACGTGCCGGAATGGAAGCCGGAAGTGAGATACGAGGTGAGCGGCGGCGTGGGGAACCTGGAGGTGGAGCAGCCGGGGTCAGGCTCCTCCACGGGCGATACCCGGAATGATTGGGACTTGCACCTGAACAACAAAGCGCCGATGGAAATGACCGTGAACATGGGCGCCGGCCGCGCCACCTTGACGCTCACCGGGCTGGCGCTGAGCAAGCTGGAATTGAACATGGGCGCGGGTGAGACTACGGTGGACCTGACGGGCGACTGGAAGAAAGATCTCTCCGCCCAAATCCACGGTGGGGTAGGCAGGGCCACAATCCGGCTGCCCAGGGACGTGGGCGTCCATGTGGTCGCACACGGCGGAATTGGGGCGATCAATGCTAACGGCTTCGTGAAGGAAGGCGATGCATACGTGAACACCCAATACGGCAAGTCGCCGGTGACTCTCCAGATTGAGGTCGAGGGGGGCGTGGGCGAAATCAACCTGGAGTTGGGCGGGGAGCCGCCCGCAGCCTAAACGCGGCCCGCTATCCCACGCCACCCTCTGGAGTCCTGGCATTGCCGTCAAGCCGACCGCTGCAGCGCCTTGCGTGATGGGGTGACCTAGCTCTCACGTGCGGTCGGTGGTAGGATACAAAGTTAGATTGGAGAATTGCTGTGGGGACGAAGCAGCAGATATTGAAGGCCATTGAAGAGCTTCCCGACGACGCCGGTGTCGAAGACGCCTTGGATCGGCTTTACCTGCTTTATAAAGTGGAGAGAGGTCTTCAGCAAGCGGACCGCGGTGAACTTATCAGTCAAGAAGAGGTCCGGCAGCGTATGGCGAAATGGCTCAAGTAAGGTGGACGCCGCAGGCGGCGGATGATCTCGAAGCGATCTGTCTGTTCATTGCCCGGGATTCTCCGCATATGGCCGCGACGTTCGCCGATCGAGTCCTCCGCGCCACCGATCGACTCGCAACCTATCCACGCTCGGGCAGAGTGGTTCCAGAATTAGGAATCGAAAACATCAGAGAAATCGTAGTCGGTAGTTACCGCGCTATCTATCGGATTCGACAAAACGCGGTCCACCTTCTGACGGTGCACCACGGCGCGCGCCCTCTTGACGGTACAAAGATCAAGGGCGGGGATTGACAGGTTGTTAGCCGGAGTTTCTCAGCGCTGGGCTCAAGTCACAATAGTTTTGCTTTGGGCAACCCGCTGGCGGCAGTCTGCCTATCCCGACTTGTCGGGACTCGCAAAGGCGCTCACTGCCTGCTGCCTGCCACGTATCCAAACAGCCTGCCGGAAGTCACGCGTCCAATCGAGACATCAACCAGCCGATTGGGCGGAACCTCCAAACCCGGTAGTGCGACTTTGAGGTAGTTCGTGGTCAGGGCCACGCGCGCGCCTTCTTCAGCTTCGTCCAGGGTCAGGGCGGGAAGGCTTTGGCCCACTTGTGCCTCGAGAAAGGCCTGGCGCTTGGCGGTGATGACGGCACGGATTTCCTGGCTGCGCTCCCGCGCCACGCGGCCGTTCACTTGCGCCGCAGCGGTGGAGGCCGGCGTGCCCGGCCGCGCCGAGAACGGAAAAATGTGGAGGTAGGTGTAAGGGAGCGACTCGATAAAGCGCAGGCTGGCGGCGTGGTCCTGAGCGGTCTCGCCGGGGAAGCCCACCATCACATCCGCGCCCATGGCGGCGTTGGGGATCTGCTCGTGGATGGCCAGCAGGCGCTCGGCGTACTGGCGAGTCCAGTAGCGCCGATTCATCAGCCGCAGGATGCGGTTGCACCCGCTCTGCAGCGGAACGTGGAAATGTTGCGCCATGCGCGGCTCATTGGCCACCAGGCGGATCAGCGCGGGGCCGACGTCCATGGGCTCAATCGAGCTGATGCGGAGTCGCGCGATGGAAGTCTCGCCCAGGATGCGCTCCACCATTCCCAGGAAATTGATGCGCCGGCCCAGGTCGCGCCCGTAGCCGCCCAGATTAATCCCCGAAAGCACCACTTCCTTGTAGCCGTCCGCTTCCAGTTGCCGGACCTGCTCCAGCACCTTTTCCGGCGCCAGGCTGCGGCTGGGCCCGCGTACCGAAGGGATCACGCAAAACGAACAGCGGGCGTCACAGCCATCCTGGATTTTCAGCGTGGGGCGCGTGCGATCATCGGCGAAGACGGGCGCAAAATGGAATTCTTCCGTAATCTCGCCCACAAAAACCTCAGCAGAGTCCGAAGTCCGGGGTCCGAGGTCCGGAGCCGGAAGGCTGGGGTCACCCTGAATCTGCACAAGCGGCTTGCCTGTTCGTGAAGGTGATGCGGCGATGGGAAGGACGTTTTCCATCTGCGCACCCAATCTCCCGATCACCCGATCTCCCGATTCTTCCGTGGGCTTCGGGGCCAAGATGGTGCTCACCAGGTGCTTGTGGGAATTCCCCACCACCCAGGCGACGCCTTCCAATTTGGCGATTTCTTCCGGCGCGCGCTGGGCATAACAGCCGGTCACCAGAATGCGGCACTGAGGGTTCCGCCGATGGATTCGGCGCACGAACTGGCGTACCTCCGCATCCGCCGAGGCTGTGACCGTGCACGTATTCACAATCGCCACGGCGCTTTCTTCCACGCTCGCGGCTTCCTGAAGTCCGGCGTGAAGCAACTGCTGCTTCAACGCGGCGCCATCGGCCTGGCTGGCGCGACAGCCAAAATTGAGGATGTGAAACGTTGCCATGCTCAAGAAAGAATTGTAGCTGAGGCGTGGATGGGCCGCCACTGAATCCCGGCGCGGGCGGGTTGGCCTCCTGATGCCCCACCCGGCGCTTTAGGGGGCAGTGGGCGCGTAATAGCCCGGCCGCGCGTAGATGGTGTACTTGTGCAGGTGGGTTCCGGGACGCTCGTTGAGGCGCACTTCGATGGTACGGTAGGATCCGTCCTGGCGCTTATTGGTGGGGGAATAGCCGAGGGTATATCCCTGTTTCAGCCAATTGAGGATGGTCTCCATCGCCGAGGTCACGGAGGTGCCGTTGCGGGTGTCGATCATTTCGCCGCCGGTCTGCCGGCAGATTTTCTCCACGTCGTGAAGGCGCGACTCCGAGTGCGACAGAAAGAAACCCCTGGAGTGTTGCAGGTTCCCCACCTTGACGCTATAAATCGGGGTTCCGGATTGCTGCGCCGCCTGCACCACCTGGGGCACATCGCGCGTCTGCTCATCGGAAGGCTCATTGTCCGAGACCAGAATGACGGCGCGGCGACGCTCGGGCGCGGTGCGTCCCAGGTAGAGCGCCGCGTCATACAGCCCGTCATTGAGGGCGGTGCCGCCATAGGGGCTGAGCGCCCACAAATCGACGGAAAGAGCCTCGTGGTCGGAGGTCAGGCCCTCCACCATTTCGGGCTTCTCCGCGAAGCTGAAGATGGCCACCTTGTCAACGGGCTTGAGCAGCGCCAGCGTATCCAGAGCCCCGGCGCGCAGTTCCTCCAGCGCCGCCATGATGCTGCTGCTGTTGTCCACCACCAACGCCACCGCCAGGGGCAATTCTTCGTGAGAGAAGGCCCGGATTTGCTGCTCCTCTCCGTTCTCGAAAACGTGAAAATCCTGTTGCTTCAGAATGCCGACGGCGCGCCCGTGTTCATCGTGCACGCCCACTTCCACCAGCACAAGGTTGACGTCCACTTTGAATGTGGGCACGCTTGGCGGCGTCCCCACTGCCTTGCCGTACGAGGGCGGCGCCGTAGCTTGCGCGCCCAATCTCGAACACACAGTCAGCAACAGAAAAACGAAGCTTGCGAATTTTGCCGCCTGATTCATCGATTAACCTGAACCTGCCCTCTGTCCAGATGCGTCCTGAAGATGAGGTGTTGTCCGTTCAGCGGATTGACTTCAACCTTGATATATTGATGGGGCACGCTTGCTCGCCCATCCACGCGGGCAGACCAAGGGGCTCAAATCTTTGCCGGAGGTCAATGCTGATGACGAAGTCCTCCCAACTTTCAGGACTGAATCGCCGACGCTTTCTGCGGAACGGAATGCTCAGCGGGGTCGCCGCGATTGCCGCGCACAAGGTCACGCACGCCGCACAAGGAACCCCTTCCGCAGCCTTCGTCGCTCCTTTCGAGTTCGACGAGGTCACCATTAGCGCTCTTCGGTCGGACATAATGTCCGGAAAACTCACAGCACGCATGATCGCCGAAAAATACCTGGCACGCATCGACACGATTGACAGGCACGGGCCTGCGGTGAACGCCGTCATCGAATTAAATCCCGACGCCTTGGCCATCGCCGACGCGCTCGATCGGGAGCGGCAGGCGAAGGGGCCGCGCGGACCGCTGCACGGCATCCCGGTTCTGATCAAGGACAACATCGCCACGCGCGACCGGATGCAAACCACCGCCGGCTCGCTGGCGCTGGTGGGTTCCGTGCCGCCCAAGGATTCCTTTGTGGCCAAAAAGCTGCGCGAGGCGGGGGCCGTGATATTGGGCAAGACCAACTTGAGCGAGTGGGCGAACATCCGCTCGTCACACTCCACCAGCGGTTGGAGCGGGCGCGGCGGCCAGACGCACAATCCCTATGCCCTGGACCGCAATCCCAGCGGCTCGAGCTCCGGTTCCGCCGTCGCCGTGGCCGCCAATCTTTGCGCCGTCGCTATCGGCACGGAGACCAATGGTTCGATCGTGTCTCCCGCGAATAACAATGGCATTGTGGGCATCAAGCCCACCGTGGGCCTGGTGAGCCGGACGGGCATTATTCCCATTTCCCACAGCCAGGACACCGCCGGACCCATGGCGCGCAGCGTCACCGACGCCGCGATCCTGCTGGGCACTTTGACCGGTATTGACGATGACGACCCGGCCACCGTCGACAGCCGCGGGAAGGGCCTCGCGGACTACACAAGCTTTCTTGACCCCAGAGGCCTGGCCGGCGCGCGCCTGGGCGTGGTGCGCAAGATGGGCGGATTTCATGACGCGGTTGACAAGTTGCTGAACGACGCCATTGACGAATTGAAGCGCCAGGGTGCGACGGTGGTGGATCCCGCCGACATCACCACTCTGCGTCAACTCGGCGACGCGGAAGAGCAGGTGCTCCTGACCGAACTCAAGGCTGACCTGGAAAGTTACCTCGCGCAACTCGGGCAGGCCGCGCCGGTGCAATCCCTCAAGCAGATTATTGAATTCAACGAACAGCACCCGGAACAGGAAATGCCCTATTTCGGCCAGGACACGTTCCTCAAAGCGCAGGAAAAAGGCTCTCTCTACGGGAAGGAATACCTGGACGCTCTCGACCAATGTCAAAGCCTGATGCGCGCGCAGGGGATCGACGCGGTGATGGACCAATTCAAATTGGACGCACTGGTGGCGCCCACCGGCGGACCGGCAGGCCTGACCGACCACATTGACGGCGACCACCACATCGGGGGCGGCGCCTCCACCCCCGCCGCCGTGGCAGGCTACCCGCACATCACCGTCCCCATGGGTTTTGTCTTCGGCTTGCCGGTAGGAATTTCCTTCTTTGGCCGCGCCTGGAGCGAGCCAACCCTCATCAAACTTGCCTTCGCGTTCGAGCAGGCCACCCAACACCGCCGCCCCCCGCGCTTTCTGACCACGGCGGAGGTGAGTGCGTAGGTTCGGGCTAACGACAGATTCCCATCGCCCACAGGTCCGCCCGCGAGTGGGAAGACCGGGACACGTCCCAAAAGAAAAGCGCACCTGACATCGTTTCCCCACTGACCGTTTCCCCACCTACCACCTACGACCTGCCACCCACCTCCAGCGCGTGCTCGACGAGGATGTAACTTGCCCGAAATTCCAGGGTCCGCACTACCCTTCCTGGGGAGAGAATTCTGCTCGACATTCTTAAGCAATTCTTAAACAAAACTTCTTAAACAAAAACTTGACATTACCGGGGTGGGGGATATACTCCCGCGCGACCAGAAAGGCAGAAAGTCAATCCTTTTCTCTGCGCGGTCAACGTGGCCCTTGCAGACGATGTTGCTTTTCGTGATGTAAAAGTGGCGGACGCGAAGGGGAAACAGGCAGATGCCAGTTTGCTCTTCGGATGTATATCACCAAGCGAGTGGCGCCAGTACGCTCGTTCTTCGCATGGACAAGAAGAATCACAAGACAATCTTTGACACCGCGAAGGCGCAAACGGGCAAGCAAGTCGAGTTTCTGGGCGATACGAAGGGCAAGAAGCAGAAGGGTCAATTCAAGCATTGAAGCCGTGTAGATCTCAATGTGCATGATATCTGTGATTTTCCCTTTGCAGATCACGTCAAGAGCAAGCGACCACGATTTTACTGGACCGCGTTATGTGTCGTGGCAGCTTTGGAACATTTACCGGTACTAATCCGGCACCAGCCCAGAAATATGGCGTTTCAAACTCTCCGGCTTTTATGTTTTGGGCCCATTCGCATTTTTGAAATAAGAGCCGTTATACGAGGTTTCAGGCATGGCGGTGGGGACCAACTCCAACCATGGGCGGCGTCAGGGTAATGCCCTGCTGGAAAAACCGCAAGCCCGGACGGCACGAGAGGTTGTTGCGCAAGGCTCGGTACGCCAAGCCCCCGGTTAGCCCCGCGACAAATTGCGACAAGAAGGGAGTTTCTCCATGAAGGTAAAGACACCCTGCCAGTTATTCCTTTCGGTGGCCTTTTGGATGACCCTTTGCGGCGGTGCGGAGCAGGCCTGGGGGGCTACCGCGACAACCACCAGCCTTGCGGTGACCTCAGGGGGAAGCGCGGTAACCACGGTGAAGTCGGGGAGCGTAGTGACTCTGACCGCGACGGTGAATGCTGGCAGCACGCCGGTGGCGCGGGGGCAGGTGAACTTCTGCGATGCGACAGCGGCCTACTGCACGGACATCCATCTGTTGGGGACTGAGCAGTTGACGAGCGCTGGGACGGCTGCGCTGAAGCTCATTCCCGGCATCGGAAGCCATAGCTACAAGGCGGTCTTTGTGGGAACCAACAGCGACGCGGCGAGTTCTTCCAGTGCCTCGGCGCTGACGGTGACCGGGTCGGTTGCGGGGGGGCCGCCGTACGCGACGTCGACGGCGCTCACGCAGTTCGGCAGCGCGGGCAACTACACGCTGACGGCTACGGTAATTGGTTCTGTGGATGGAAGGCTGGCTTCGCCGACCGGGACAATCTCGTTCCTGGACACAAGCAATGGAAACGCTGTGCTGGGAACGGCGCCCCTGGCGGCGGGCCCAGTAGGGCTCAGCTTCTTGAACTCCTCGACCCCGGCGCCGGGCTCCTATCCGGCTTCCTTCATGGCCGTGGGTGACTTCAACGGAGACGGCAAGGCGGATCTGGCGGTGGTAAACCAAAGCAACAACACGGTGACGATTCTGCTCGGCAACGGGAACGGGACCTTTACGGCGACAGCCGCGAGCCCGGCGACGGGAGTCCAGCCGACTTCTATTGCGGTGGGGGACTTCAATGGTGATGGGATTCCGGACCTGGCAGTTACTAACGCCCTCAACTCAACCGGTGCAACGGGTAGTAGTAATGCTCCGAATGGCACTGTAACAATTCTATTGGGTAATGGGGATGGAACTTTTACTCCCACAGCGAAGAGTCCTGAGGTGGGCCAGTGCCCGATTTCCGTCGCGGCGGGTGACTTTAACCTGGACGGGATTCCGGACCTCGCCGTAGTTGACTATGGCTGTCCCTACCTTGGTCCCTCTTATACGGTGACAATTCTGCTGGGCAACGGGGACGGCACTTTCACAAAGGCGCCGAACGCATCGGTGTGGAACCCTAAACCATTTGCCATCGCGGTGGGCGACTTCAACGGGGACGGCATTCCAGACTTGGCCGTGCCGAACTCTTATAACAACAACTTGACGATTCTCCTGGGCAACGGGGACGGCACCTTTACTTGGCAAGCGGCAAACCCGGCGGTGGGGCCGCCGACGGGGAACGGGCCCGAAAATGTGGTGGTAGCGGATTTCAACGGGGACGGCAAGGCGGACCTAGCCGTGCCGAACTATGAGGATGGAACCGTGACGATTCTGCTGGGCAACGGGGACGGGACCTTTACTCCGACAGCGACAAGCCCGGCGACGGGAAACGGGCCGGTGTCCGTGGCGATAGGAGATTTCAACGGAGACGGCATTCCTGACTTGGCCGTGATGAACCAGGGCTATGGTGCCGAGACTGAGGTAACGCCCTTAATCTCGGTAACGGTCTTTTTGGGCAACGGGGACGGTACGTTTAGGTTTGCCGCAAGCCCGGCGCTCGAGGGCGAACCGGACACTTGTTGTCAGGGAATCGTGGCAGCGGACTTCAACGGGGACGGCAAGCCGGATCTGGCCGCGGTAAACATACCCTACGACACCGTGTGGGTGCTGCTGACGCAGTGGACGCAGACAGCCACGGCGTCGGCAAGCGGCATCTTCCCCGTGGGCCCTGGCCCAGACTTGGTTGAGGCGAGTTATCCCGGAGACAGCAACTACAGTTCCAGCATCTCGGGGTCAACCATACTATTCAATCCGCCAAAGACAACCACGACTTTGGCGGTGAGTTCCGGCGGCACCCCAGTGACGTCGGTGGCCTCGGGCAGCTTGGTGACATTGACCGCGACGGTGATGGCCGGTAGCACGGCAGTGAAGACGGGACAGGTGAAATTTTGCGATGCGACCACGGCCTACTGCACGGACATCCATCTGCTGGGGGCGGCGCAACTGACGAGCGGGGGGACAGCGGAATTGCAGTTGGTTCCCGCAATCGGAAGTCACAGTTACAAGGCCGTCTTCGTCGGGGCAAACGCGGACGCAGCTAGCTCTTCCAGCGATTCGGCGCTGACCGTAACCGGCAAATATCCGACCACCACAACAATTACGATGGGAGGAGTTGCCGGCGACTACACGCTGGCGGCGGCGGTGGCGGGTGTGGGAGGGACGACGTCGCCAACCGGGACGGTGTCGTTCCTGGACACCAGCGACGGCAACTACCTGCTCGAAACGGCTGCGCTGGCGACGAGCCCGGCAGAACTGGGCTTCTTGAACTCCTCGAATCCCGCGGCGGGCAGTCTTCCCACCTCGATTGCCGTAGCCGACTTCAACGGGGACGGCAAGGCGGACCTGGCCGTGGCGAACAGTGTCAGCAGCACGTGTCCTACTGTGCCTTGCCCGGAAAGCGACACGGTGACGATTCTCCTGGGCAATGGGGACGGAACTTTTACCGCGACACCCGTGAGCCCGGCGACGGGAGCCCAGCCCTTATCCATTGCTGTAGGAGACTTTAATGGGGACGGCAAGCCGGACTTAGCCGTGGCGAACAGTGGCAGTAACACGGTGACGATTCTGCTGGGTAACGGGGACGGAACCTTTACGCGGGCTGCGAGCCCGGCGACGGGAAACACTCCGGAATTTGTGGCAGTGGGGGACTTCAACGGGGACGGCAAGCAGGACTTAGCCGTGGCGAACAGTGGCAGTAACACGGTGACGATTCTGCTGGGCAACGGGGACGGGACGTTTACCGCTGCGGCGAGCCCGGCGACGGGCAGTACTCCGTATTCGATTGCGGTAGGGGACTTCGACGGCAACGGCAAGGCAGACTTGGCCGTCGCGAACTATGGCAGCAATACCGTGACAATACTCCTGGCCAATGGGGACGGAACGTTTAGGCCAGGGCCGGAGAGTCCAGGCACAGGCGGTCTTCCTGAGTCCGTCGCGGTAGGGGACTTCAATGGGGACGGCAAGGCGGACCTGGCCGTTGTGAGCTTTAACACTAACGAGGTGCGTATTCTTTTGGGCAATGGGGACGGAACCTTTATGGGGACGGCAAGCCCGGCGACGCTCAGCAGTCCCACTTTTGTGGCAGTCGGGGACTTTAACGGGGATGGCATACCAGACTTGGTCGTGGCGAGCTGGGGTAGCTTCACTTGTTGCCCCATTGCCACAACAGGGCTAACGGTCCTCCTGGGCAACGGGGACGGCACATTCACGGAGGCGCAGGTTGGCCCGGAGCCGGGCTTCCAACCCAATTATGTAGCAGTGGGGGATTTCAACGGGGACGGCAAGCCGGATCTGGCCGTGGCGAACTCAAGCGGAGAAGGGAGCACGGTGGGCATTGCAAATGTTCTGCTGACGCAGTTGACGCAGACGGCCACCGCGACGGCGAGTGGCATCTCGCCTCTGGGCACAGGGTCGCACTTGGTTGAGGCGAGTTATCCTGGAAACATCAGTTACAGCGCCAGCGTCTCCGGCACGACCGTCAGCTTGAGCGGAACCGGAACGGCCACCCCCGTGGTGAGCCTGTCCACGCCCAGTTTAAGTTTTGGTAGTCAGCCCACGAGCATGAGGAGCGCCGCCCAGACGGAGACCATCACCAACACAGGTACGGCTAACCTTGCCATTTCGACGGTAACGATAAGCGGGACGAATGCCAGTGATTTTGCCAAGAGCGCCGACACCTGCACGGGAGCAACGGTAATCCCCAATGGTACCTGCACGGTCAGCGTGACGTTTACGCCATCAGCGACGGGGAGCCGCAGCGCCTCATTGAATTTCACTGACAACGCTTCCAACAGCCCGCAGACGGTGAGCTTGAGCGGAACCGGCACAGCGGTGCTGGTGATCACGGCCAGCAGTGGGTCGATGACCTACGGCGGGACGGCGCCCACCATCGCGCCCAGTTACAGCGGCTTTGTGAACGGGGACTCGCCGGCCAGCCTGACCACGACGCCCACCTGCTCCACCACGGCGACCAGTTCCACCCCGGTGGGGACGTACACTGGGGCCGACACCTGCTCGGGGGCCGTGGACCCCAATTACACCTTCACCTATGTAGCCGGGAACGTGACGATCAGTAAGGCGGCACTGACCATCACGGCCAGCAGCGCGTCGATGAATTACGGCGGGACGCCACCTACCGTCACACCCATTTACAGCACGTTCGCAGGTAGCGACACGGTGGCCAGCCTGACCACGCCGCCCACCTGCTCCACCACGGCGACCAGTTCCACCCCACTGGGGACGTACACTGGGGCCGACACCTGCTCGGGAGCGGTGGACCCCAATTACTCCTTCACCTATGTGGCAGGGAACGTGACGGTGAACAAAGCGACGCCGGTCATTACCTGGGCCACGCCGGCAGCCATCACCTATGGCGCCACGCTCAGCAGCACGCAGTTGAACGCCACGGCATCGGTGCCCGGGACGTTTGTCTATAGCCCGGCGGCAGGAACCGCTCCGGCAACCGGAACAGATACACTCTCGGCCACCTTCACGCCGACCAACACGACGGATTACACGACAGCCACGCAGACGGTTTCGCTGACGGTGAGCAAAGCGACGCCCACCATCACCTGGGCCACGCCCGCGGGGATCACCTATGGCGCCACGCTCAGCAGCACGCAGTTGAACGCTACGGCATCGGTGCCCGGAACGTTCATCTATAGCCCGGCGGCAGGAACCACTCCGGCGGGCGGAACAGATACCCTCTCGGTCACCTTCACTCCCACCGACACGACGGATTACAATACGGCAACGGCGACCGTCAGCCTGGCGGTGGCGGATTTCACTTTCACCGCACCCTCCGGCAGCTCGGGCACCGCCGCGCCCGGTCAATCTGCAACCTACACTTTAAGTGTGGGTGGTCAAGGGGGATTGTCCGGGATGGTGACCTTTACCTGTACCGGGGCTCCCTCCGAGGCCACCTGCACGGTTTCGCCGAACCCGGTAACGGTGGGGAGTTCTGCAACCAATGTCACCGTCACTGTTACTACAACCGCCCCTTCGGTCAGCGCGCCGCGCTCTCGACCATTTCCCCCACCCTTGTCGCCGGGCCGATGGGGTCTGTGGATGCTCGCCTTGGTTCTTGCGGCGATGGCCTGGGCCATCACGCGCCGGAAGGAAGCCGGTGTGCGCCGGTGGCAGTCCACAATGCTCTCCCTCGCCGGGGGATTGTTGTTGGCTCTGGCGTTGGCAGGCTGTGGCGGTGGAGGCAGTAGCGGCAGTACGCCGCCGCCGTCTAACCCCGGAACACCCGCCGGAACCTTTCCGCTGACGGTAACGGGCACCGCGGGTTCGGGATCTTCTGCCGTGAGCAATAGCGTGACGCTCACGCTGATTGTGACTTAGCCGAAGCAGGGGGCAGTGGACGGAGGTCCCGCGCGACTCCCTTGCCCCAACGGGCCACCGGCTTGCGCTCGGGAACGGTGTCGCAATCCGTTACCGGTTTTCTGCTTCCCGTTCAGCCCGGCACTTCCGTGGTGCCCTCAGCCCTGCCAATCGCGATTGCCGTAGACGGGAAGTGCCGCCCTCCCGATCAAATCAGGACATGTTCCGGGCGGCGCTACGTCCCTCAATGTCCGGCCTTGCACTCCGCTCAGTCAGCAGGTACCCCTGGGCCAGTTGATGCGCCCCGCTCTGTGGCATCCGCTTCAGCTTCGATAGGAGCGCCGCGTCTCCGGTGTAATAAAGCGCCGTCGAGGCAGGTGGCAGCGTCACCCGGAATTCGCGGGTATCCCGCGCCACCGTGCTCCGCGCAAAGAGGTCGTAGACTTCCTCCACTTGCCGCGGAAGGTGAAAGGTTCGATCCCCGCCCGCCACCGTGTGGACCGCCAGGAGGTCCCGGGTGGCATACAACACGTCGCCATCGCGATTGTACAAATGAACCCCGGCGAAGCCCGCGATGCCACGCAACACGGGAGCAGGCAAATGGGGAGCGGCAACGTAGATGGAAGTCCATTGGGGGAAGCTCTTGACGCCCATGCCCGGCTGGCAGTTTCCCTGGGAAAACACCACTTGCCCCAGCACCCGGGCCTCCGGATCATCAAGGTAAAAGATCGGACTCAATTTGTTGTTGGTTCCCCAAAAAATATCCTGCGGCAGATCCCTGGTGATGGGGTGAGTGAAGTCGACGATGTGCACGAGCGGTCCCCAGGGTTGCTTCCCCAGGGCAAACTTGAACCCCGTCAGTTCCCGCATGTGTTCCAGGGAAGGCTCCTCTGCGATGTATCCGGGCGCATAAATCCACAACGCCACGCGACCATCTTTCCGCAGTTCTGAATTCAAGGCTTCCCGCCGGCTCGCATCCAGACGCCAGGGATTGAGGAAGACATAGAGTTTATAGGGCTTCAAACGCCCTTCGATGAAGTCCTGCAACAAGTAGACGTCAAAGGGCGCGCCGGTGCGCGGCAGGCCCCAGAGCCGTTGTTGGAAAATAGCCGGGAGATCCAAATTGATTCGTGGGGATTCGTAGATAAAGCTCTCGTCGTCCAACAGCACGGCGATTTCCGCGCTCGGCGCGCGTTCCGTTTGAACGAGAAAATCGCCAAGCACCCGAAAGCTCCGGAGCCAGGGCGCAAACGCCGGTTCGCGGGCGGGGTCGATGGAATCAAACAACCACCACATGCCCTGACCATGGGTGACCACCTGAGCGAAGTTGCGCTGCAAGATGGCGACACTTTCCGAAAGGGAATTGACGTGCCCGTAATTGGGGTCGCGGTTGATGTGCGTCCGTGTGTCGTCCTCAATGATGCAGAGCTTGCCGTGCAGCCGGACGGACTCCGCGGGCTGCATGGCGGGCGCGTCACCCCCCATGCCGCGAAACCCATAGCTGTAAGGACCCACCAGGAAATCCACGTGGGGCGAGGCAAGAACGCGTCGCAGGCCCAAATGACCGCTACGCTGATAGGTGGAATAATCGCTTTCCGGCCTCTCCGCGAAGAAGCCGCCATTCCATGCCAGGTCCATCAGATAGCCATAGAAAGCGCCTGCCAACTTCGTGCCGTCCGTGGCCTCTTTCACGGTACGGCAGAAATCGATGACCAGGTCAGCGCTCAGGTCCGCAAGGCACTGGAAGTAGTCGATGACGTTGCGTTCGTGCGCCGGATCGCGGAACGAGTAGAGGCGGGTTTGGAGTTGTTCGTCCGCAGAGGGAACCTGCGCCGCCTCGAAATTGATCCCGGGATTATGCCAGGCGGCGCGGAACTCGGCCGAGTCGTCGTGGTAAGTGTGCCGGAGCCAGGAGCGGAAGTGTTGCCGCATCGCCTCGCCGTAGTCACTGCACAGCGAGTACATGGAAGTCTCGCCCTTCACCCATTCTCCGGTGTGCCCGGCGCCGGGCTGAAAGGCCGTGATCCGATGAATGAGCCCGGTGCGCTTGAGATGGGCGACGAAGGCCTTGAGGAACTCGTTCACTTGCTTCCGCCAAACTTCCGAGGCGAAGGACTCGCCGACAGGTCTCCCGTCCGATGCGATCTCGCACTCCCCCGGGTAAGCCTTCATCCACCAGTCGCCCGGCTGGAATTCGAAGTGCAAGCGGAGATGAAAGCGGGCTTGCGGGTCAACGTCGATTATTTTCCCGTAGCGGGCTTCCACCGTGGAGAAGTCGAAAGGGTCTGACCTCCCCGCCTTGGGCTCGACCCATTCGAAATCTTTCCCGGCGTCGAAGGCATAAATGTGAATCCCCGCCTCGGCCGCGGCGCGGGCGTGTTCAGCATCCCGCCAGCCTTCCGTCAGGGGAGGGCTGACCCAGCACATCCCGGCGAAAACCGGCTCACCGTTGAGGAAGAGCGTGGGGGTTCCGTTGTGGGATCTCACCTGGGCCACCAGGGGACTGTCCTTTGGGTTCGTCGTGTCCCCCAAACTCTGTGAGCCCAAACTGACAAGTTCGGCCATTCCGGCAATGGATAGAGGAAGCGTTTTCAGAACTTCTCGTCTCTGCATGGGGGACCCTCGTGGTCAATCGCGCGGGAGGGGGTATTTGAGTTTAATACCCTCGGCCGCTGGGGGGAGAGGGTAAACCGTAGCCGGCGCTTTCTCCAGCCGGGGGGGCGCGGCCGGGCAGGGAAATCCCTACGTGGATGCGTCCCCTTTACGGCCAAATTTGGTTCAGAACCATCGCCAGCCGGACTCCCGCCTTGGCCACCTGCTCGTTGATGGTGGGCGCAACGGCGTCCACGTACGCCTGCGACACCTGCTCGTTCAGTTTCAGCAAGCGCGTGGAGACATGGTCGTCATCAGCGCAGGATTTAACCGGCACGGGCTTTTCCACGGGGATCGCCACCGGCAGTTTGGCGTAAACCACCGTATCGGCCAACTCGTGGCCTTCCCAAGCCCAGTCTTCCACGTTGATGCCCGCTTTCTCCCAACCACCGGCTTGCGCGCTGAACTGTTGATCCAGCGAGGCCGCCCACTGTGTCTCAGTTTGCGTTCCTTTCATTCGCTGAATAATTCCGGAATCCCAAATGGCATGGAGATTAGGTCCGTAACTTTCAAACTGCGGGTTTCTCTCCACCGGCGGGTTGCCAAAGAAATCGATGGGCACGCAATTGCCTCCCTCATCGTTGTTGGAAACGCAGTGCAGGGGCTGGTGAAGATCTCCCACAAAATGGATGATGAATCGCAGGGCGTCGGCGCGCACCCGGGGATCGGTGCCATCGCTGCGGAGCAAGTCGATCTGATGCTCGAGGGCGCTGGTGACGCAGCCGGTGGAGGCCGGGCAGGATTCCGCGAGGGCGCTGCGGGGCGCGTCGCGGGGGATGTCAATGTAGTGCCACGGGCTTGCTTCCGGCCGCAACTTCCGGAGGTCATCGGCCCAGGTCGCCGAATCCGCCATCAAATCGAGCCCCTGGCTTGAACAATAACGAGGCAGCGCCGGATCAATCGGCTGGCTCTGCAAGAGCTTGTTCGCCATCTCCAGAGCGTGCGCATTCATGTGCTTCTCGGCAATCATGGCCACGGCCTGGTGACCCTCACACCCCCACGGCCAGGCCCGTACCGGGGAAAACAGCAGGGTAAATACCGCGCCCAGCACCCCAAGGCCGGTCCGTCCCCACATGGATCGACTCCCGCAGTTGAATTCCATCGTTCCCCCCACGAAATGAAATTTTCTGCAAAAAGTTAAACTCATAAGATACGTGCTGAGCATCAAGATGTCAAAAGGGTGGGGGGCGTGGCGCAAACGCGCGGCAGAAAAACTCCAGGCTCGCGGATCCACGCCGCTACGTTCTGTTCCCCACAACCTGATTTACGGTGAGCGCTTCCTTGCGGCGGAAGAGTCCTTGCATCCATTTCTGGAACGAGTCGAGGTAGGTGTAATAGACAGGGGTGATATAGAGGGTGATGAGCTGGGAAAAGACCAACCCGCCCACGACGCACATGCCCAGGGGGCGGCGCGATTCCGCACCGGCGCCAAAGCCCAGCGCGATGGGCAGGGTTCCCATCAGCGCCGCCATGGTGGTCATCATGATCGGCCGAAAGCGCACCAGGGCTCCGAAGTAAATGGCTTCCTGCGTCGTCTTGCCGGAATTGCGTTCCGCATCGAGGGCAAAGTCGATCATCATGATGGCGTTCTTCTTGACGATACCCACCAGCATGATGATTCCGACGAATCCGTAGAGGTCGAGTTCCTTGCCGAAGTACATCAGTGTGAGCAGGGCTCCCAGCGCCGCGGAAGGCAGGCCGGAAAGAATCGTGAGGGGATGAATGAAGCTCTCATAGAGAATTCCCAGCACGATGTAGATGACCAGAATGGTGATGACCAGCAACAGGCTCAGGCCGACCAGGGAGGATTGGAACTGCTGCGCGGTGCCTTCGAAGTTGGCGCTGAGGTCGGAGGGCAGGGTTTGCCGGGCGACCTGCTCGACGCGATTGACGGCATCGCCGAGCGAGGTGCCGGGCTGCAAATTGAACGACACGGTGACGGAGGGCAACTGCCCGGAGTGATTCACCGCCAGGGGGCCGAGTGACTGGGTGAGCTTGGAGACCGCGCTGAGCGGCACCAGGGGGCCGCTGCTGGAGTGGATGTAAAGCATCGAGAGCGACTGCGGGTTCATCTGGTAGCTGGGCAGGAGCTCGGCGAGCACCCAATACTCATTGTTGGGAGTATAGATGGTGGAAATTTGACGCGAGCTGTAAGCCGTTTCCAGAGCATTTTCCACCTGGTAGGCGCTTACTCCCAGGGCGTTGGCCTTGTCGCGGTCGATCTCCACATTCACTTGCGGGTTGCTGACCTGGAGGTCGGTGGTGACATCCTGAAGCCCCGGCACCGAGCGCAGCTCGCTTTCCAGCTTCAGGGCTTCGGGGTAAAGTTCCTTGGTATCCGGCCCTTGAAGCGTGAACTGGTACTGGCTTTTGGTCAGGCGGCCGCCGATTTCAATCGGGGGTGGATTCTGCATAAAGGCCATGATGCCGGGAACCACGAAGAGCCGGGGGCGCAACTCTTCCAAAACCTGGTCGGTATCGAGGTAGCGAAATTTCGGATCGTGCGGATAGGGAAGGTGCAGCCGGTCCTTGAACCAGTTAACCATCTGCCTGCGGCCGCTGGGGCGTGCTTTCAGGTTGAGGAAGAAGAAGCCGGAGTTCCCGCCTCCGCCCGGCCCGCCCGCGCCCGCAAACGACATGACGTTTTCCACGTTGGAGTCTGCCATCATAAGACCATTGAGGGCCTTCTGGTGCTCTTTCATGGAATCAAAAGAAATGCCCTGCTGCGCCATGGAGATGCCGAAGATGAAGCCGCTGTCTTCGCTGGGAAGGAATCCCTTGGGGATGCGGATGAAAAGCCAGGCGGTGACGGCAATGATGGCGAAGGAGAACAGGAGGGTGACGAAGCGGTGCCGCAGGACCTTCTGCAAGCTCCAATCGTAGACGGCCAGCATGCCCTGGTGGCCGCGCTCGAAAAGGTTAAACAGAAAGCCGTGCTCTTCCGGCTTGGCATGGCGCAGGAAACGGCTGCACAGCATGGGCGTCAACGTGAGCGAGACCACGCCCGACACCAGGATGGCTGACATGATGGTGACGGAGAATTCGTGCAGCAACCGTCCCATAATACCCCCCATGAAAAGCACGGGGATGAAGACTGCGGCCAGCGAGAGCGTCATGGAGAGGATCGTGAAGCTGATTTCCTTCGACCCATTGAGCGCCGCTTCCTGGACCCCCTCACCCATTTCCAGGTGACGCACAATGTTCTCCAGCATGACAATGGCGTCGTCCACCACAAAGCCCACCGCCAGCACCAGCGCCATCAGGGAGAGGTTATCGACCGTGTAACTCAGCAGGTACATCACCGAGAACGTGCCCACGATCGACATGGGCAGCGCCAGGCTGGGAATGATGGTGGCGGAAATGTTGCGCAGGAAAAGGAAAATGACCAGCACCACCAGACAGAGCGTTAGATAGAGCGTGAACTTGACGTCGTCCACGGAGTCGCGAATGGAAATCGAAGCGTCGTAAAGGGTGGAGAGGTAGATGGACTGCGGGATCTCTTTGCGAAAGGTGGGCAGCAGGCGCTGGATGTTGTCCACCACCTCGATGGTGTTGGTGCCGGGTTGGCGTTGAATGGCCAGCACCATGGAGTTGACCCCGTTGTACCATGTGGCCACTTTATTGTTCTGCACGCTGTCGATGACCTGGCCCAGCGCTTCCAAACGCACCGGCGCACCGTTGCGATAAGCGACGATGAGCGGACGGTAAGAGGCGGCGTTCCGGAGCTGGCCGTTGGCCTGCACCACGAATGACTTGTGTGTGCCGAAAAGAGTTCCGGTGGGCAGGTTGACGTTGGCGTTCTTCACCGCGTCCGTCACCTCATCAATACCGATGCCGCGCGTGGCCAGCGCCCGGGGATCAAGCTGCACCCTTACGGCATATTTCTGCGCCCCATACAATTGCACTTGCGCCACACCGGTGATCATGGAGATGCGCTGCGCCATGAGCGTGTCAGCGTAGTCATCGACCGTGGAGAGCGGAAGGGTGTCGGAATAAACGGCCATGTAAAGGACCGGTTGGTCCGCCGGGTTGACTTTCTGATAGGAGGGCGGTGTGGGCATGTCGGCAGGAAGCCGGGATTGCGAGCGGGCGATGGCGGCCTGCACGTCCTGCGACGCGGCGTCAATGTTGCGGCTCAGGGTGAACTGCAAAGTGATCAGCGTGCCGCCCTGCGTGCTCATGGAACTCATGGACTCCAGGCCGGCAATGGTGGAAAACTCGCGCTCCAGCACGGTGGCCACGGCGGAGGCCATGGTCTCCGGGCTGGCACCCGGCAGGACGGCGCTCACCTGAATGGTGGGATAATCGACGTTGGGCAGATCGCTGACCGGCAGTTCCCGATAGGCAATGATGCCAAAAAGGAGAATGGCCAGCATCGTGAGCGTCGTCATGATGGGCCGGCGGATAAAGAGTTCTGCGAGATTCATAAGACCGTTGTCAAGCGAACAGTGAACTGTGGACAGTGAACAACAACGAGTGACTAATCGGGCTTTCGAGCCAACCCCTACTCCCGAGCCCTGCTATTCACTGCTTACTGTCCACTACCCTTCTTGATTTCCACCTTGGATCCCGGCCCCAGCAGCAACTGGCCGTCGGTCACCACGGTTTCGCCGGGCGCCACGCCTTTCTCGATCACCGTTTCGCCCTGCACGGTTTCACCCACGGTCACCGGCCGGAGGTCGGCGGTAAGGTCGGGCTTCACGACGAACAGGTACTTGCCCACCTGGCCCGTCTGCACGGACTGCGACGGCACCACGGTGGCGTTGAGCTGCAAGGTCAGCCGCATGACGACATTAACGAACTGCCCCGGCCAGAGTCGATTGTCAGGGTTCTGAAATGTGGCGCGCATTTTGATGGTGCCCGTGGCGGTGTCCACGGCGTTGTCAATAAATGTGAGCTGGCCCAGGGCCGGCGGCCGCGGATCGTTGGGAACCTGCGCCTCCACCACGAGCGGCCCCCGCGCCTGGTATTCCTTCACCTCGGTAAGGAATTGCTCCGGCACCGCGAAGGTCACATAGATGGGGTGAATCTGATTGATGACCACCAGAATAGTATCATTCACTTTGGCAATATTACCGGGATAAACCTGATAACTCCCCGTGCGGCCGTCGAGAGGAGAGTAGATGGAGCAATAACTCAAATTTATCTGGGCGTTTTCGATGCCGGCCTGGTCAGCGCGCACGGTGGCTTCCTGAGCTTGCGCCGTGGTGCGGATGGTGTCGTACTGATCCTTCGAGATGATGCCTTCCTGAAAGAGCTTGTTATTTCGCTCGGCCTGGGCCCGGGCGTTGGCCAGTTGCGCCTGGTCGTGCGCCAGGTTGGCCTCAAGCTGGTCCAGCGCCGCCTGGAAGGGGTGACGATCCAGGGTGAAGAGCAGTTGGCCCTTCTTGACGTCCTCGCCCTGCGTAAAATAGGCGCGCTCGATTTCACCGGCAATCTGGGTGCGCACCGAAACATTGGAGTAGGCTTCCACGTTGCCGATGGCTTCCACTTGCAACGGCACGCTTTTCACCGTGGCCTTCGCTACCGTAACCGGAACGCGGAACTCCATCATCATGCCTTCCGATTTCACCGGCTTGGATCCGCACCCCCCCAGCATCAGCAGGCTCGCGAGCAGCGCCCCGACGCACCACGCCCGGGCAGCGGCGCGCAGTGCGTTGCGGTTTCTCGCGGTAATGACGGCAAGGAATTCCATGTCCTGACTTCTCCTGGTTGCGCGATGCTCCGATGTTACTTGCTTGCGATTACCTCACAATGAAAGAACCCGACAACTGTACTTCCAAGTCAATCCCGCGTCAACGAGATGGGTGGGGAGAACAGACAAAATGCCCGCCAAGGGAACGCAGGGGCGCAGACGCAGGTTCGGACCTTCACGGTTTACGGTGAAAACGGATAGCCCCCGCACAGATCGTGGCCAACGCTGCGCCTCAAAATCCTGAAAACCGCAGGGCGGGTGTATATTTGCTCGGGCCAGGGATCGGCATCCCGAAAAGATTCCAGGCGGATTGTACGGTTGGCAAAGGGGGAAGGCCATGAGACGAAGGAAATTCTTACATCAAGTCGCCGCATCGCTGGCGTCCGCGCCCTTGGTTTCTCGCGCGGGAATAATGGGGGGCGACGAAACCCCTTTGCACCGCGGAGGCCCTGTGGTGGTGAATTCCGCGCGGCAACTTTTCATTGACGACTTGCTGATTGCCGAGTCGCGCGGCATACGTCTGGTGGTGAACCGCCCCGACCCCTCCGGCGAGCGTTGTGTAGTTGCTGACAAGCCTTGGGAGGGTCTGGGTGTCTGGGGATATAACTCGGTGATGGAAGACGAAGGAGTGCTGAAGTTGTGGTACGACGCCATCGCCAGCGATGGAAGCCGTTGGTGCTGCCTGGCGACTTCCCATGATGGGATACATTGGGAGAAACCCAACCTCGGGATCGTCCCTTTTCAGCGGCAGCGTGACACGAACATTGTATTTCCACCGGAACCTATGTCTCACGAACCCAATTGTGTGTTCAAAGATACCAACCCCGCTTGCCCCCCCGGCGAACTGTACAAGATGGTGGCCACCTTGCATCCCCCGGGAAGAAAAAGTGGAACTTACGTGGCCGCATCGGCCGACGGCCTGCATTGGAAGCTCATGAAGGAGGAGCCGGCCTTCCGCTCCAGCGACACCAACAACATCTGCTTTTTTGACAATCGCCTTGGCCGCTATGTGGGTTACGTGCGGATGTGGGACACCATGCGGAAAGTGGGCCGGTGCGAGTTTGACGACATCACCGATTGGGGTAAAGAGCAGGTGGTGTTTTCCTACGATGTCGAGGACCTGCGTGGATTGGACAGCCAGATATTTTCCACTACGGCTTTTGCTCAAGGTGGGTCAGCCCTCAAGGCGAAGCCCGCGATGGATTTTTACACTTCCGCTGCCTGGAAGTATCCGCGCGCCGAGAATGTTTATTTCATGTTTCCCTCCGCCTACTACCACTTTCAGGAAGATTGGGCGCGGCGGAGGGGGACAGCCGATCCCCGGAATGACGGAACTCTCGACATTCAGTTTGCCACCAGCCGGGATGGCAAAAGCTGGAACCGCCTCGACCGGCATCCCTTTATTCGATTAGGTGTGGCGGGGGGCTTTGCCAGCGCTACCGCCTATATGGCCGCAGGAGGCATCTGCCGTCCGGAGGAGATCTGGTTCTATTATGGCGTTTCGGACCACACCCACGGGAACTACGATCCGGCGCGCGACAAATTCCTTGGAACCATCACCCGCGCGCGCCAGCGTCTGGACGGGTTTGTTTCCGTGGATGCAGAGTATACCGGCGGCGAATTCACCACTCCTCCCTTACTGTTTTCGGGCAGCCAACTCAGCCTCAACACGGACACGAGTGCCGGTGGGCATGTTCGCGTGGAGCTTCAGAATGAGTCCGCCCAATCCCTCGCGGGATTCTCGGCGGAGGAGTGCGACCCCCTAAACGGGAACTTCATCCAAAAGGTCGTTTCGTGGCATGGCAGCCCTTCCTTGCAGGCTTGGGCGGGAAAGCCGGTTCGTCTGCGCTTTGTAATGCGCGACGCGAAACTCTACTCATTTAAGTTCGAATGAGGGAGGGCAGGGCTCACTCGGCAGCGTGCCACCGCACGCCGTGGCGTTCGGCAAGCTCGATGGCATAGTGAATTGCCACGGCAACGGAATACGCGGGGCGCAGGGGATCCCTCTTGTCAACCACGGCGATCACGCCGCCACCGGGATGATATACAGGACTTCCGGAGTTTCCAGGCCGCAGGTGGATGTCAATCTCTTCCGCGTCGCTGGGCGGTGCTGCCGGGGCATCCGTTTCTTCGAGCCCTGTTCTGCCGCTCCAAAGGACATGACCGGATTGCGTAACCGGTTGCCAGGAGAACGCGGGGTGGCCGGTGACCATTATCGCGGTTCCCACCGGCACGGGACGCGCGTCGAGCGTTGCATAAAGCGGCTTGCCCCCCAGATTCGTCGAGAGCGGCCTCTCGATTTTCAGCAATGCCAGGTCGTTGGAAATATCAAGTGCCACCACATCACAGGGAACCGCCTGGGCGGTTCGAGAATCGTTTATGGTCAGCTTCGCGAGGATCTTCGCTGCCGGCGCCTTTTCCAGGCACCGCCGGGCGTCTTCCACCACGTGCGCATTGGTAATGAGATAACCCTCTTCATCAATCAGGAAGCCCGTGGCCGAGCACGCGCGGTTCTGCTCCTTATCCGCCGGGCCGACGGCCACAAGTTGGACGACCGATCGCGGGGTACGGTCTTCCTGCGGCGGCACCTTAAGTCTGTCCTGTGCAGGGGGGGTTGGGACGGCGGGGGAGGGCCAAAAGCAAACCAGAAGGCAAAGGGCAAATGGTAAAAGGCAAAGCGAGATACGCACAAGCTTGGGCCAGGAACTAGGGATTACAGACAACCGACGGCCGATGCCTGATCCATGCTCGCCAGTCCTGCGCCCGGCCCCTTCGGGCTGCGAGTTGTTCATTGCGTTGTTCTGCACAATACCTTGGCTATTTCAAAAACCGTGATGTAGATAATGGCAAAAAGTAGAAAGATGAGAGACGCCCGCCTGAGCCCGCGCGTTCTGATGAGGTAATACGGAACAATGAGGGGCCATGCGAAAGACATGAAGAATCCCATATCCCAAACCCGCATGACGCGCCGTTCTCGGCTATCTATTTCGAGCCAGTAACAGGTCAGACTAAAGAGAGCGATGTACGAGAAAACAGAGGAAGGTCCCGGCATGTCTGAATTTCGGGCAAAGCAGATACCTCTTTCCACCTGGCCAGCGACGACCAACGCCAGAATCAGGAGGGCCGCGATTCTCGCTGCAATGGACGCTTCCTTCATCACCCACTCGCTGTTAGTCTTAGACTTTGAATGCCTCCGCCACCATTAGATACCCAAAGCTCACAGGTTATGTCCACTGCCACTTTTAAGCGATCACCTACCCCCTTGTAACGGACCACCGACGACGGACGACGGGCCAACCTTACCAATCCTGCACGCTTCCATCTCTGCGCCGCGCGGTGGGCAGATAGGCGCGTTTATAGGGATATTTCTGCGCCAACTCCTCATTCACGTCGGTCCCCAGGCCGGGCGTGTCGCGGACCATCATGTAGCCGTCTTTGAATTCCGGTGCGCCGGGCAGGACTTCTCGCACGGCCTCGGAGAAGAAGACCATCTCTTGGATTCCAAAATTAGGGATGGAAATATCCACGTGCACATTGGCGGCGTGCGTGGGAGGACCGATATCGCCCGGACCGTGCCAGGCCGTCTTCACCTGGAAAGCGTCGGCTAGGGCGGCGACTTTGCGGGCGTTGGTGATGCCGCCGATATGCCCCAGGTCGCAGCGAATGAAATCGATCAACTGTTCTTTGATCAGCGGGACGCAATCCCAGAGCGTATTGAAGAGTTCGCCCATGGCGATGGGGGTGGTGGAGTGCTGGCGAATCAGGCGGAAGCTTTCTTTGTACTCCGGCCGCAGAGGGTCTTCGAGAAAAAACAGGTGGTAAGGCTCGAGTTCCTTCGCCAGGCGTGCGGCCTCCACCGGCCCCAGCTTCTCGTGCACATCGTGAAGCAGTTCCACTTCTTCGCCGAGCGTCGCGCGCAGGTGCGCGAAGAGCTTGGGCAGAATGCGCAAATACGGTCCCGGCTCGAAGAGTTCGGTGTGCGGCAGGTCGGCTTGTTGGGGAACGTGGCCGGCGATCTCTTCCGATTTCCTCTTCTCGGCCGTACCGTACGTTCCTTCCAGTCCGGGAATAGCCACCTGGGCGCGAACGCATTGGAAGCCGCGCTCCATGGCGCGTCGCACGGCGTCTTCGACCTCGGTAAGGTTATTGCCGGCGGCGTGGGTGTAAGCGAGTGCTCCCTGGCGCGTGCGTCCGCCGAGCAATTGATACACCGGCATGCCGGCGCGCTTGCCCTTGATATCCCACAGGGCCAGGTCGACGCCGGCGAGCGCCGTCATTTGCACCGGGCCGCCCCGCCAGTAAGGGCCGCGATACAGGTATTGCCAGATGTCCTCGATGGCTTCCGGGTCTCGCCCGATCAGCAACGGCGCGATGTGCTTTTCCAGCGTCGTGGCCACGGCAAGTTCGCGCCCGTTGAGCGTGGCGTCGCCCACTCCGTAAAGCCCCGCCTCGCTGGTCAGGATTTTCACCAGCACGTAGTTGCGGTCCGGGCAGGTGACGATGACGCGCACGTCGGTAATCCTGAGGGGCGGCAGGCCCGGCGGGGAAGTGGGCGGCGCCGCTCCGCCCCAATCCGTGCTTCGCGCCAGAGTGGGCTTGGCGAGCGCCGTGGCTCCGGCGAGTTTCAGGAATCCCCGGCGGTTTGCGGGTTGAGCTTTGGGCGGCATAGAACCTCCTGTGCGGTGATTCAAGGCTAAGGACTGGCTTTGTTCGAGATGCCAAGTGGTTTTCACAGAGGCCATTTTACCCCGAGGAAGGGTTGCGCGGACCGGTTCTGTGAGCCCGCGGCTTTCCCTTGCCCATGGGGGGGCAACCCGCAGGCCTACCGAAAAGGTCCGTGCTGCACCATTTATATTCTGGGGATAAAGACCGCTATGGCCGGGGCGCCGGCTTGGCGGAGGCCGTCAAACGTTTCAGTTCGACGTTCAGGTTTTGCACGCCGGGCTCGTCAAACCTTACGATGATGTCGGAAGGTTCAAAGCCCGGGGCTTCAATGTGCAGCGTGTGCTCACCGACGGGAAGTTGGAAAGGACCGAGTTGGTCGGCTGTCCCTGCGTAAATGCCATCGAGCGAGACGCGAGCTTTGGGTGGGTTGGTTTCAAGGATCAGTGCCCCCACGCTACCCCACTCGTAACCGGCGTTCAGGTTGCAGCCGGATTGGCAGGGGGTTTCACTGCGATAGGGACTGACCCACCAGTAATTGGGGGGAACGTCGAGAGGCGAAGTGGACGAAGAGTAAAGACCGGAACCACCGAAGCCATAGTACCCACCGTTCCCACCGTACGACACACCGTGCCCGGAAGTGGACGAACCAGCAGAGCCACTGTACGCGTGGCCGCCGCCTCCTCTTCGCTGAGCGAAGACCGGGAAGCACGCCAGCAAGAACATCAGGGATAAACAAAGGATGGTACGGGAACTCCGGCTCATATGGCCTCCTCCCCGGGAGCCCAATTGCCTCTTACCCGCCTTGATTGTAACATCCTGGCGATGCAATTGCGAATCCTTCGCCATCTAGTGGATGCCTTGGGGCGCGCAGCGGTTGCCCTATCACCCTAATCAACTGAAATATCAACAAGATCCGGGGATGGCACGAAAGGAGGGTGGGGGCAATTCCATGTCCCAGCGCAGGCCGCCGCCTCGTGGCAGAGACATGAATCCCGATTGGGCTTGACGCTATTTTCGGTAGTGGGCTAACTTGATAGGGTTACGCTTAAATCAGGGATCGTCGCCGTACTGACCATGGAAGATGTACTGCGACGAGTGTCCGACGGGAATTCCTATGGATCTTTTTGAGCTCACCAAAAGCCTGGTCAACATGGCCTCGGTTACCGGTCATGAAAAGGCCTGCGCGGAATTTGTAAAAGGATACCTCGCCCAACTGGGCTTTCAGGCAGAACTGATGCCGGTGTCGCGCGACCGGTCGAACGTGATTGCCACCTGGGGAAAGCCGGACGTAGTGCTGAGCACGCACATGGATACCGTGCCACCTTTTTTCCCGGCGCACGAAGATGCGGACCACATTTACGGCCGCGGTTCCTGTGATGCCAAGGGGATCCTGGCCGCACAGGTGACCGCCGCGGAACGGCTCAAAAAAGATGGTGTGGAGGATTTCGCCCTGCTTTTCCTGGTGGGAGAAGAAACCGTCAGCGATGGCGCACGCGAAGCCAATCTGCACCCGCGAGGTTCGCGCTATATCATTAATGGCGAGCCGACGGAAAACAAACTGGTGATTGGCAGCAAGGGAATCCTGCGGATCGATCTTCGGGCGCGCGGCAAGATGGCGCATTCCGCCTACCCGCACCTGGGCGTAAATGCCATTGACAAGTTATTGGACGTGCTTGCCGACGTCCGCAAGATATTGCTTCCGGTCAGCCCGGTGCTGGGGCCCTCCACGATGAATATCGGCATCATCAACGGCGGCCGTGCGGCCAACGTGGTACCTGACGAAGCCGTGGCGCAGATTCTGATTCGCATGGTCGAGGATTCCGAACCCCTGCGCCGGACGATTACGGAAATTGTCGGCGATCGGTGCGAGCTCGTCTTCGTGCGTGACACGCCGGTGCTCATGATGGAAAAGCTCGACGGCTACGAAACGGATACCGTGGCGTTTACCACCGACCTGCCGTCGCTGACCAATTGGGGGCGCCCCCTGCTGCTCGGCCCCGGGGCCATCAGCATGGCGCATACCCAGCGTGAGTGCGTGCGCAAGACAGAACTGGTGACCGCGGCCGATCTCTACTACCGTTTGGTGCGCGACCTGAAGAGCAGGGATTAGGGGTTCGGGGTTCGGGATTAGGGGGTAAGGCAAACATGTGGCCGCTAATCCCTAATCCCCAATCCCTAACCCCTGTTCTTAAAGAAAGGAGAAGGTGGAGTCAATCCGCCATAATCGTTCATGAAGAAAGTTGAAGTCGGTATTCTGGGAGCTACCGGGATGGTCGGGCAGCGCTTTGTGAGCCTGCTCGAGCATCACCCGTGGTTCGAAATCAAATGGCTCGCCGCCTCCGAGAGGTCGGCGGGCAAGACCTATCGCGAAGCCTGCAACTGGCGCTTGCGCGATCCCCTGCCCAAGAGCGCGTGGGATCTCCCCGTACACGAATGCAAGCCGGGAGGCGCACCGCAACTGCTGTTCTCTTCGCTCGATTCCAAAGTGGCGGGAGAGGTGGAGAAGGAATTCGCTCAGGCCGGCCACGTGGTGGTTTCGAACTCCTCCAACTTCCGCATGGAGAAGGACGTGCCGCTGCTGATTCCGGATGTCAACCCGGACCACCTGGCGCTGGTTCGCGAGCAGCGGAAGCTGCGCCAGTGGAAGGGCATGATCGTGACCAACCCCAACTGCACCACGATCGGTTTGGTGATGTCGCTCGCGCCGCTGGAGAATAAATTTGGACTCGACAAGGTGATGATGACCAGCATGCAGGCGGTTTCCGGCGCCGGCTACCCGGGAATCCCCACGCTGGACATCCTCGGCAACGTCATCCCCTTCATCGGTGGGGAAGAAGAAAAGGTAGAACGCGAAACGCGCAAGCTTCTGGGCAAACTGGTGGATGGCCACGTGAAGATGGGCGAATTTGTGGTGAGCGCTCACTGCAATCGCGTCATGGTGGAAGATGGCCATACCGAGACTATTTCCGTGTCGCTGAAAACCAAAGCCACGCTTGCCGACATCGTGGAGGCCTGGCAATCCTATCGCTCCCTGCCGCAGCAGCGCGGCTTGCCTTCTGCCCCCAAGCATCCCATTATTGTGCGTGAGGAGCGGGACCGCCCGCAGCCGAAATTCGACCTGAACGCCGAACACGGCATGGCCACCGTGGTGGGCCGCCTGCGCGAATGCCCGGTCCTGCAATTCAAATACGTCGCGCTGAGCCACAACACCATCCGCGGCGCCGCCGGTGCGGCCCTGCTCAACGCCGAATTGATGAAATCGGAAGGGTACTTGGATTGATGATCAACCTTGCTCTGCTCGGTTACGGGAAAATGGGAAAGACGCTGGCGCAGCTTGCTCCGCAGCGCGGCTTTGAAGTGCGCCTGGTGATGGATATTGACGTCAACGCGCAAAGCCGCGGCATCACGCGCGAGAAGTTCAAGGGCATCGACGTTTGCGTGGACTTCACCACTCCCGACGCCGTGGTGGAAAACGTTCATCGAGTGGCGGCGCTGGGAGTAAACGTGGTGGTGGGCACCACCGGCTGGCAAAAGCACCAGGCGGAGGTCCGCAAGGTGATTGAGCAGGCGGGCGTCGGCATGGTGTACGCTGCCAACTTTTCCATTGGCGTGAACCTGTTCTACCGGTTGGCCCGCGCGGCGGCGGAAATCTTCGCGCCCTTCCCCATGTACGATCCTTTCATCGTCGAGTCTCACCACAAAATGAAGAAGGATGCGCCCTCGGGGACGGCGCACGAAATCTCGCGGCAGATTCAACCCTACTTGGTAGACCGCGACATTCCCGTGTCCAGTGTGCGTGCGGGTTACATCCCCGGAACGCACGAGTTGGGTTTTGATTCCGAGGCGGACACCATCGTCTTGCGCCACACGGCGCGCGGCCGGCAGGGCTTTGCGGAAGGCGCACTCTACGCCGCCCGCTGGGTGGTGGGCAAGAAAGGCTTTTACAGTTTTTCGGAAGTCTTGGAGTTGGGGGCTGGGGGTTGAGTATCGTGAATGGCGAATAGTGAATAGTAAATAGTGAATTGCGGACGGGCGATTGATTCTGTAATTCACCATTTACTATTCACCATTCACCATTTCGAACCCCCAGCCCCCAACTTGGAGGTAATTTTATGAGCCTGGAAATTCGCGGTTGCGGCACGGCCCTGGTTACGCCTTTTCGCAAAGACGGTTCCGTGGATGAAGCGGCGCTGCGGCGATTGGTGCAATTCCAGCTTCGCGAAGGGATTGATTTCCTTGTCCCCTGCGGCACCACGGGTGAAACCCCCACGCTCGAGCATGGCGAATACGTGGGCGTGATTCGCGTGGTCATGGAAGAGGCGGGCGCGAAAGTTCCCATCGTTGCGGGAGTGGGTGGCAACAACACCAGGAAAGTTTGCGACCTGGCCGCCGAAGTCGAAGGATTGGGCGTTCACGGCATCCTTTCTGTTGCCCCCTATTACAACAAACCGACGCAAGAGGGGCTTTACCACCACTTCAAGGCCATTGCGGAATCCACTGATCTGCCTGTGATCCTCTACAATGTGCCGGGGCGCACGTCGTCGAACATCGAGCCCGCCACCGTGGGGCGCCTTGCCCAGATCCCCAACATCATCGGCATCAAGGAAGCTTCCGGAAGCATCGTGCAGCAGATGGAAGTGCTGAACGCCGTGCCCGCCGGCTTCCGTGTGCTCTCCGGTGACGATGCCTTCACTTTCCCTCTGATCGCCGTGGGCGGCGTGGGTGTGATCTCGGTGGTTTCCAATGAAATCCCCGGGCCCATGGCGCGGCTGGCGCACCTGGCGCTGGATGGCAAGTTCGACGAAGCGCGCAAGCTGAACGCTCAATTGCTCCCCCTGATGCAAATCAACTTCATTGAAACCAATCCCATTCCTGTCAAAGCTGCCCTGGCCATGATGGGCATGATCGAAGAAGTCTATCGCCTGCCCATGGTCCCCATGAAGCCGGAGAACCGCGCCAAACTTGAAAAGGTCATGGCCACGCAAGGTTTGCTCTCGAAGAGCGCCTCCGTGTAGGGTGATGCCGCGATCGTAACGTAGGGCCGAGCGGCGGTTGGCTGCATGAGTAAGTCAAAACGCAAAAGTCAACACTTGCCTGCGGTCCAATCCACCATTTGCGGGAAACCTCAAACCAGCCAGTGCGGAGCAATCTGGTCATTTTGGTCGGCGGTGATCAGCCAATCCAAAATGGCTTTTTTGAGCGTTCGCAGCACGTCGGCGCAGTTCGGGTCGGACCACAGGTTGCGAGTTTCACCGGGATCATTCTCCAGATCGTACAACTCACCCTCGCAAGATGG
>Ga0326727_10004042_pt1 | contig 45167 bp, 41 predicted proteins | sample MB2enrmetagenome_FD_207643 | JGI IMG/M metagenome (GOLD analysis project Ga0326727, IMG submission 207643) | Lab enriched peat soil microbial communities from McLean, Ithaca, NY, United States - MB29MY | ecosystem: Environmental > Terrestrial > Soil > Wetlands > Peat | place: USA: New York... | reverse complement strand
CTCTCAGCCAAACTACTCCTTAACAACAGTTAACGCAATAAGAGCGGACAATGTCTTTCGGCTAATCGGAAATCGTGCTAGTCTTCTTTTTCGTCGATTCCCTATCGCGCGGCGAAGGCCGCCGCGAGCGTTTGGGGTTACGCGCCGACATGCATCCGCCCGTCTCGTCCTCGTCCCGCCCCGGCATGGCGGAATCCCGGGCGCGGCGACAGTGCAGTGATTGGATTTCGGCGATAACGCGATGTCAGCCAATGAGCGTTGAATGCACTGTAAGTAACCGCTGACCGGCACTCTGCGTTAGGCTACCAACCGTCCCAAGAGTCCGAAGCCGATCTCGAGCGGGCCGAGCCTCAACCCACGAGCTGCGAAGCCCTGTCGCTCAATTGACGTGTCTCACCCGAAGCGGGCGGCTCGCGGGCGTCAGGCTCAGCGCTTTCCACCCACGGCGCGGAGCGCCGGCGGGACGGGGCGCTTCGCTTCGCCGTCGCCGAGCCGGAATTGGGCGAGCAAGTCGTACAAGCTGTTCGTCTCGCGCGACAGCATCTGGGTCGCCGCCGTCGAGTCCTCGGCCATCGCCGCGTTGTGCTGGGTGGTCTTGTCGAGTTCGGCGATCGCCACGTTGACGTGATCCAGTCCCGCGGCCTGCTCGCGCGCCGCCGCCGCGATTTCGGCGACGACCAGGTTGATTTCGTCGACCTGTTTGAGAATCGCCGCGAGCGCGTCGCCGGTCGCCGACACTAACTTCACGCCCGTGGCGACCTGCGTCGTTGAAGCCCTGATAAGGGCCTTGATCTCCTTGGCCGACTCGGCCGAGCGTTGGGCGAGCCCGCGCACCTCCGAGGCGACGACCGCGAATCCGCGGCCCGCCTCGCCCGCGCGGGCGGCCTCCACGCCCGCGTTCAGCGCGAGCAGGTTGGTCTGAAACGCGATCTCGTCGATGACGCCGATGATCTGGCTGATCTGGCTCGCGGATTTGGCGATCTCGGCCATCGCGGCGACCGCCTTGCCGACGACGTCCGCGCCGGCCTTCGCGCCGGTGTGGGCCGCGGCCACCACCTGACTGGCTTGGCCAGCGCCTTGCGCGGATTTCTTGACCGTCGAGGTGATGGCGCCAAGCTCCGCGGTGGTCTCCTCGAGATTGGCCGCCTGCTTCTCGGTGCGGACCGACAGGTCGAACGAAGCCTTCTGGATCGAGTCCGCGCCCGCATGGATTTCCGTGGCGCCGCGGTGAACCGATTGCATCGCCCGATCGAGATGTTCGATCGCGACGTTGAAATTGTCGCGCAAGGCGAGATAGGCCTCAGGGATCGCCTCGGTCATGCGAAAGCCGAGGTCCATCGCGGCAAGCCGCGCCAGCGCCTGGCCGATCGACGCCCTTACGATGTCACGCTCGCGTTCGACCGCTTCGCCCCGTTCGCGCTCGCTCGCCGCGCGCGCCGCGTCCGCGTCGCGCCGCCGCTGCGCAGCCTCGGCCTCCAGGCGCGCGTTTTCCGCCATCGCCTTTTGAAACACGTCGAGCGCGCGCGCCAGATCGCCGATTTCGTCGCGACGCGCGGCATGGGCGGGCGCGATGGCCTCCCGGCGTCCCTCGACGAGCCCGCGCACGACGCCGATCACCGCGCGCAGCGGCTGCACCAACGACATCGTGACCTTCCAGGCGGCCAGCAGACCGATGATCGAGGCGGCGATCGCGGTCGCCATCAGGAGTTGCTGGCGCGCGCGGCTGCCCGCGACCAGATCTCTCGCGCGTTGCAGCGACAACTCGCTGTTGAGCGCGGCGAGGCGATCGATGTTCGCGCGGATGTCGTGCATCGCGTCGTCGGTCGCGCTCAGCATCATCGTGGCCATGCTGGCTTCGTCGGTCCCGAAACTCAGCAGCGAGGCGATTTGCGTGGCGTAGCCCGCGATCGCCTTGCGCGCGGTGGTCAGGACGGCTTTTTCGTCGTCCGATAGGTCCTGACGCGACATCAGTTCCGTTGCGGCGGCGTCGATCTTCTGATCTTGCGCGACGATGTCTTTCTGGAGTTTCTCGAGGTTCGCCTTTTCGACGCCCTGGTTGAGCCAGGAAACATAGCGAAACAGCAGCACATGCGCGTCGCCCAGCGCGCTCGACAATTTTTCGATCGCGGCGCGCTTGGGAAGTTCGCTCTCGGCGAGATGTCCGATGCCGGCGTTGGTCGTCATGAACCCCGTCAGGCTCTGCGCGCAGACAAATGCGAGGCAGACGAGCAGGACCGCCGGCGCGATGAAAGCCTTGATCCGTATCGACATGTCGGACACTCGGCGTGCGCGAAAACTTCAGTTGTAGACGCCGACCGCGACGAAATAGTTGGCGCCCGCGACGGGGTCGACGTAGACCGACTTCGACTCGATCTTCTTGGTGACCGGGTCGGGCCAGTAGAAGTCGGCCCATCCGGGATTGCCGGTCTTGGCGATGGCGTTCATTTCCTCCCCGGGCGACTTGCCGTTGGGGTCCTTGACGGCAGTGAGGTTCTTGCCGATCATCGCCGCGCTCAGGCCGTTGGCGAGCAGGACCCCGTCGATTTCGTTGACGAAGGGATAGAGGTCGCGGTCGTTGAACTCCTTCGCGGTTATGGCCGCGAAAGTCTTTTCCGGGCCGTCCGTCTTGAGGCGCTCCTCGACCTTTTTGACGAGCGCGATCGCTTCCTCGCGCGTGCCCTGCCCCGCCGCGTACGCGGGCGCGGCGAACGAAGCCGCAAGCGTGAGCGCGGCGGCGGCGATCATGACGCGTTTCATGGTTTCGACCTTCTGCTAGCTTGCCGAGCCGGGCCGATCGGCGTCGTTGCTCGCGCGCTCCCGGCTGGGGCTTTGGTTGCGACGTTGGAGGTTCCGGTTCGCCGGCGGCCATTCCAGCCTGGCGGACGCGACATGCCGAGCGGGACGGCGGCGGAAAAGGCTTCATGCCATCGCCCGGAACACGGGCGACTCCAGGCCGGAGTTTCAACCCACAACGCTTAATTTAACGTAACTGCCCAGGTCGTGCGATGGCGAGCTGAGTTGGCTGGATAGTTTTTTCTCGACGGCGGGCTGCGTTGCGGATTCGAGAATCGAAGGATTCGCAAAGCGGAGCCAGAGCCGACGAGGGACGAACCGATTGCGCTGGTTTCGGCGCAAGCGGCTCAGATCGCGGCGTTGATTGCGGAAAATTCGGTATTTACGGGGACATGAGCTGTCGCCGCAACCCCGCCCGCCTGATGGTCGGCGTCCCCGCCTATGACGCCTATGTGGCGCATCGCCCGGCCAATCACCCGGGCCTGCCGATCATGACCTACAAGGAATTCTTCCGCGAGCACCAGGACGCGCGCTACGCGGTCGGCAACAGGCGGTTCCGCGGGTGTTGTTGAAGGGGGGATTGGGATTATGGCATGACGGCGACGGCGTAATGCAATTGGGGAATTCGTATCATGTCCCCGCAACGCCCCAGAAGCGGTTCATCGGTTGGTCTCGGGCGGCATGGGGCGAGGCCGCGCGTTGGCGGCGGCCGGGTTATGGCACGGCGGCTGGAAGCGAAAAAGCGGCGGCGGCTCTCCCCCTCCCGCTCGCCGGAGAGGGCCGGGGTGAGGGCTTGCGCGGCCGACCGCCCTCATCCGGCGCTTCGCGCCACCTTCCCCCGCGAGGGGGGAAGGGACGCGCCGTCCTTCGATCGCGCGATGGTGTTGGCCGACCCCATCGCCTCGTTACGTTGGCAGCTTACTTAACCCCCCCCCCCCTTTGCGAGTTCGACAGTAACGAAATAAAGGGATTACGTAAGCTGCCGCCGTAACCCCGTAACCCTACAATTCCTCCCGGCTCACTTGGGCGGCTACGGCCCCTTGGCCTCCAAGTGCACGCAACAATTCTTGAAGGCTTGTTGGTGCCTGCCCGGTAGCGGCAACTGTCGTGCCATTCGGAGTGACCAATGCCGTTAGGTCGTGCCCTACGATTGGAAAAACGCGATTAGAATTTAAGCCGTCCAATGCGGCGGCCAGATTGATTGCCATTCTCTGAAAGCGTTGCGCAATCGTCCCGACGTTTTCGCCGACAGTCGGCCGCCCGCGCATCGCTTCGGCCGATAACTCATTCAGGTCGAGAACATTGCCATAGAAGGCGATCACCGATGACGCGACCCACCCTTCAACCAACCCAATCGATGACACTAGAGTCTCATAAACATGCGGGCGGATGAGCGTAGGCCAAAACGCCGGAAGTGCCACCGGGTTTTGGCGCGCAGGCGTATTCCAAATCGATGCAGCCCTAATGATTTGTTCCGAAAAAACGAGAAGTTCGGCGGTCACGGCGAGCTGAAACTTACGCCTATCGGCACCTTCTTGCGCATCGATGCCTGCCTGTACGCTTTTCCAAGCGAGCCATGCCGCCGCAAGCACAAAGCATCCGGTGATGATCGCACCGAGAATAGTGGCTAGAGCAGTTGCAATTTCGCCTGAATGCGAACCCATGAGCGCCGCACCAATTCCTGTGAGAAGAATCGCAAGCCACCAAAGGCCAAGCCCGGCAAGAAAATTGGAACGTGCCGTCGCGTCCGTGTAAAGGATCGTTTTAAACGGCCACTCCCGATGGCTACTGCGCCATGTCGCCAGTCATTAGTTTCCCGGTATCCCAATCTCTGCACACTTGCGTGCCCTTCGCCGGCCATGTGCAGACCGTTCTTGCGATTTGTTTGTTTTGATCGTGAACATCGGTTGCGACAATGACAAGAACCTTGCGCGGCTCCTGTATGCCGCCAATCCCAACGAGATTAGCATCTATTGCTGTCGTGCAAAAATCCTCTCCGGGCTGACACCTTCTTGCTAGCTTTACACCAAGCGCATCCGCCCCCTGTTGCTTGCCGGAAGCCTCGACCACCATCATGAAAAAATATTTCCAAGCTTTGGCGCGATCTTCGTTGCTCAAATCCGTGCCGTATATAATCGGTCCATCTGAGATGATCGTATCGCGCTCATACCCGCCGCCCGTCGCATCTAGCAGGTACATGCCTAGCGTATCGGAGCCGCCCGGTCTTTCGGGAATGAGACCTATGTTTTCGCCCTGGTTGTATGTAACGGTCCAGCCTTGCATGAATGCCAGGTTTATAAAATCCTTCGCGCCGGGCATTTTCCAGTTGGTGTCTTTGTTGAACAGCAAATAGTTTTTGTCTGCTTCCGGCGTGACGCAGCCCGCAGCTTTGATACTACAGTACAGCACATAGTGATTGTTGGCGTTCCCTACGTACACAGTCTTCATGTCGTCGTCGATTTTCACATTCTCTAATCGGACGACTTCCGGCGGAACAAGAATTTGTGCGCCGGCCGCGACAGGTTGCAGCAACAGCGGAAGCGCAAGCAGCAGGGTTCTCATGGCGGCACGCCTCGGGATTGGGAATTACGGTCATGGGGACATGATACACATTACCCGATTTGGATTCCCCTTGGCGGTCACCGAGCAAACGCGAGATACGCGAAGCTCACTCTCGCCCCCTCCCCGGGGCCGCCGCAATTCGCCGTCGATCTCTTGGAAGACAACCTTTTCCGATTGAAACGCGCTGTCAAGGGTCTCGACCGCCGCAGGCGGCGCGCGCATAGGGCGTCGACAGACGGCCGTCTTTCGCCGCCCTATGGCGCGCGCCCTTGACAGCACGTTTCAATCGGAATTTTCGCGCCCAAGAGATCGACGGCGAATTGCGGCGGCCGCTCTGGTTCGCGCCCGCGGGGGGCGGCGGGGCGCGCGACAATCGCTTTCTCCTAATCGGAAATCGTGCTAGTATTCTCTTCCTTCGATTCCATAACGCGCGGCGAAGGCCGCCGCGAGCGTTTAGGATTACGCGCCGAAATGCATCCGCCCGTCCCCGTCCCGCGCCAGCGCGGCGGAATCCTGGGAAAGCCGCGAAACGGCCAATCCGCCCTTGACGGCCGTCCCTGGCGCGCCGCAAGCCCCTGATAACACTCGATTCTCTTGGGGGAAGAGCGGGAAAAACCCTTGACGCGGCTTGACAAAACTTGACATGACTTGACAAGACTTGACGAAATTTGACGCGGCTTGACGAAAAACTGGACGCCGCTCGGCGGAACGTCCGCACTGCGAGCGGAGCCGCCGCATCCCTCTCAATAGCCGACCGCCAGCGCGCCGCGCTGGCGCGGGTCGGACGCGCCCGTCAGCGTCCCCTCGCTCGATCGCGCGATGGTCTCGGCCGAGCCCATCGCCTCGCGCACGACGATCGTGTAGCCCATCGCCTGGAGCAGCCGGATGGTGTCGGGCGAAACGCCGCGCTCGATGCGCAATTCGTCGGGAAAGCCCTGATCGTGGACGCGCGGCGCTTCTTCCGCCTCGGCGACGTTGAGGCCGAAATCGATCGCATCGAGGATGATCTGCGCCACCGTGGTGATGATGCGCGCCCCGCCCGCGCTTCCCGTCACCAGTTCGATCCGGCCGTCCTTGAAGACGAAAGTCGGGCTCATCGACGACAGCGGGCGCTTGCCCGGGCCGGGCGCGTTGGCGTCGCCGCCGAAGAGGCCGTAGGCGTTCGGGACGCCGGGCTTGGCGGAGAAATCGTCGAGTTCGTTGTTGAGCAGCACGCCGGTCCCCTCGGCGACCAGGCCGCAGCCGTAGGGAAAATTCAGCGTGTACGTGTTGGCGACGGCGTCGCCGGCGGCGTCGACGATGGAGAAATGCGTCGTCTGATCGCTCTCGTAGCGCTGCGGCTCTCCGGGGCCGATCTCGCTCGCCGGGCGCGCGCGATCCGGCGGTATGCTGGCGCGCAAGTGGTCGGCGTAGGCTTTCGAGATCAGCCCGCGCAACGGAATGCGGACGAAGTCGGGATCGCCGAGATACGCCGCGCGGTCGGCGTAGGCGAGCTTTTCGGCCTCGGCCATTTCGTGAATCGCCGCGGCCGAATTGAGCCCCTGCTCGGCGAGCGGAAAGCCTTCGAGGATGTTGAGGATCTCGATGACGTGCGCGCCGCCCGACGACGGCGGCGGCATCGAGACGATCTCGTGGCCGCGATAGGCGCCGCGAACCGGCTTGCGCTCGATGGCGCGGTTATGGGCGAGATCGTCGAGCGTCATCCGCCCGCCGGCCCGCCGCACCGCGGCGACGATTTTTTCAGCGATCGGGCCGCGGTAGAACGCGTCGGCGCCGCCGGCGGCGATGGCGTCGAGCGTCTGGGCGAGATCGTCGAGCGCGATATGCGCGCCGACCGGCGGCGCGCTCCCGTCCGGCTCGAGGTAGATGCGCGCCGACGACGGATGCTCGGCGAGCGTCGGCGCGGCGGCCGGCAGCGAATCGGCGAGATCGCCCTCTATCGTGAGGCCCTGATGGGCGAGCCGCGCCGCCGGCGCGACGAGATCGGCGAAGGAAAACTTGCCCGAGCCGTACTTGCGCCACGCCAGCTCCAGCCCGGCGACCGTGCCCGGGACGCCGATGGCGAGGCCGCTGTAGCGCGACTTGAACGGGTCGGCCTTCCCGTCGGCGTCGAGGAAGACGTCCTTGTCGGTGAGCGCCGGCGCGCTCTCGCGATAGTCGATGGCGACGGTCTTGTTGAGGTCGGCGCGATGGATCAGCATGAAGCCGCCGCCGCCGATATTGCCGGCGCTCGGCAAGGTCACGGCGAGGGCGAAGCCGACCGCGACCGCCGCGTCGACCGCATTGCCGCCGCGCTTCAGGATATCGAGGCCGACGTTGGAGGCGGCCGCCTCCTGGCTGACCACCATGCCGTGGGCGGCTGCGACCGGGCGCGCGATGGCAAAGTCGGCAGTGACCGGCGCCGGATCGGCGCGCGCGGCGAAAGGCGCGGCGACGGCGGCGAGCGCGACCTGGAGCAGAAAGCGAAAGGAACGAAAGATCATCGCCGGTGCCTCGTTGCACAATTGCCGCCGCGCATTTGTAGCCGCGCTCGCTGAGTGCGGCCAGACGCGGTCGGCGACCGCGGCTGCAAGTCACGCGGTCGCGACGCGCCGGCCCTTTTCGTCGACGACGCGCTCGCCGTCCTCCTTGAAGAATTCGCCGCGCTGCGGCGGCAGGAGGTCGATGACTTTCTCCGCGGGGCGGCAGAGGCGCACGCCCTTTGGGCTCACGACCAGCGGGCGGTTCATCAGGATCGGATGCGCCATGATCGCGTCGAGCAGCTTCTCATCGTCGAGCGCCGGGTCCGCAAGCCCCAATTCCGCATACGGCGTCCCCTTCTCGCGCAGGACGTCGCGCAAAGTGAGCCCCGCGCGCGCCAGCAACTGCTTCAGCAGCAGCCGCGTCGGCGGGCACTTCTGATAATCGATGATATGCGGCTCGACGCCGGCGTTGCGGATCAGCGCCAGGACGTTGCGCGAAGTGGCGCAAGCCGGATTGTGATAGATGATCACGTCCATCGGCTCCTCCCGCTCGCCGCCGAAGCGGCGTTTCCCCCTTGAGCTTACGTCCTGATGGCGGCGCGGTCCATGACGCACGGTTCCTCCCACCAGAGCGCTTCCCGCGCCGCGACGCTGATCGGCTTCGGCGCGATCTTGCTGTGGAGCGCGCTGGCGCTGCTGACGGCCTCCGCCGGCAAGATTCCGCCGTTCGAACTGGCGGCGACGACGTTCGCGATCAGCGGCGGCCTCGGGCTGATCGCCGCGGCGGCGCGCGGGCGCCTCGCCGCGTTTCGCCAGCCCTGGCGGGTGTGGCTGGTCGGGGTCGGCGGCCTGTTCGGCTATCACGCGCTCTATTTCGCCGCGCTCAGCCGCGCTCCCCCCGCCGAAGCGAGCCTCATCGCCTATCTCTGGCCGCTGCTGATCGTGCTGTTCTCGGCGCTGCCGCCGGGCGAGCGCCTACGCGCGCGCCACGTCGTCGGCGCAGGCCTCGGCTTCGCCGGCGCGGCGACGCTGTTCGCCGGCAGGAGCGAAGGCGGCGTCGGCGCGCACGCGCTCGACGGGCAAATCGCGCTCGGCTATGCGCTGGCGTTGGCTTGCGCGTTCGTCTGGTCCAGCTACTCCGTGCTGTCGCGACGCTTGAAGGCGGCGCCGACCGAGGCGGTCGCCGGATTCTGCCTCGCCACCTCGGCGCTGGCGGCGATTTGCCACTTCGCTTTCGAAACGACGGTCGCGCCGGCGGGCCTCGCGCAAGGAGCGGCGGTCGTCGGCCTCGGCCTCGGGCCGGTCGGCCTCGCCTTCTACCTCTGGGACTATGGCGTCAAGCACGGCGATCTGAGGCTGCTCGGCGTCGCCGCCTACGCCGCGCCGGCGCTGTCGACGATCATTCTGGTCGTCGCCGGCCTCGCGCCGGCGACTTTTTCGCTCGGCCTCGCCTGCGCGCTGATCGTCGGCGGCGCCGTCGTCGCGACGCGGGGGAGCTAGGAGATATAAGCAAAAGGCCGGCGCTAGGCCGGCCTTTGCGAGGAACGGGGCGCGCCGAAGGACGGCCCCCTCACGCCTCGACCTTGCTCTTCGGCTTGAGCACCTGGCGGCCGCGATACATGCCGCTCTTCAGGTCGATGTGGTGGGGGCGGCGCAGCTCGCCCGAATCCTTGTCCTCGACATAGGTCGGGGCCTTCAGCGCGTCGGCGGAGCGGCGCATGCCGCGGCGCGAGGGCGAGGTTTTGCGTCTCGGAACAGCCATCGAACACTCCAAGGGGCGCGCCGGCCGGCGGCGGCGCCGACGGCGAGGGAAAGGGAAGCGGCGCTCTTACACGCAATCGCGCGCAAGCGCCAGCCCCATGACGCCCGCGGCGGCCGACGGGGCGGGAAGATTGGCCGGCGGCGTCGCCGGAACGGCGTTTCCCTTCGCCTTCGATCCGCGACCGACGGCGACCGCCGATCCGGCGCTGCTCGCGCACGACGAGATTTTCTTCAACGCCGCTCGCCTCGATCGATCGCTGGCCTTAAGAACGGCGGACCATCAAAAACTGGCCAACCTGCGCCTCGAACGGATCGCCGCGCCCGAAGCGCATTGAGACGAGCGAATCGAGCCATGAACCCAACCCTGAAGCCGGGTCTCCGCCGCGTGCAAGAAATCCCCATCGACGTGGAGCTGACGGTTCCCGCGCTGTCGGGCGCCTTCGCGGGTTTCGCCGACATGCCGCCGGTGCTCGCCACCGCCTTCATGGTCGGCTTCATCGAGTGGACCTGCATCGAGGCTCTGCGACCCTATCTCGAACCCGACGAACGGAGCCTCGGCACGCTCGTCGACGTCACTCACGTCGCGGCGACACCGGTCGGCATGACCGTTACGGCGGAAGTGGAGATCGTCGAGATTCGCGGGAGAAAAGTGCGCTTCAAGGTTGCTTGTCGCAACGACCTCGGCCTCATTGGCGATGGGTTTCACGAGCGCGCCGTCGTCGACCGACGGAAATTCATGGCCCGCTTCGCCGACAAGGCGGGCGACGCGAACTTCCGTTGACGCGACCCGCCGTCGGCGCGCAGGAACCGCCTCGACCCCGTCCCCTTCAGGCGTTGCCCTGGGTCTCGAACATCGCCAGGTCCATCGCTTCGCGGGCGCCGCGGCCGGACCACAGGACGAATTGGAACGCCTGGTAGTAGTTTTCGCAGGCGGCGAGCGCGGCGTTGACGATGGTGCGGCATTGCGCGTCGTTCGGCTGGGCGCCGCCCGCTAGGCAGTGGGCGTGGCGGAACATCACCATGTCCTCGCGGCGCCACAGATCGAAATGGCCGAGCCATAACTGCTCATTGATCATCTGGACCAGCGCGGTGATTTCCGCCCGCCGGCGCGAGGGAATCTTCAGATCGAAGGAGCAGCTCACGTGCAGCGATTCGATCTCCGGCAGCCAGGTGAAAGCGACTTCGTATTGGGCCCAGACTCCGGCCACCAGGATCGAGATTTCGTCTTCGTCGGCGCGATCGAACGTCCATTCGTTGCGCGAGGCGAGCCGCTCGACGACGTCGACGGGGTGTTCGCGCCGCTCGACGGACTGGTTTTCGTTGGCGATCATCGGAGAGCTTTCGCAATAGGCGGTTGGGCGGGACTCGGCGACGCGCTACGCACATCTCGACGCACGTCTCGACGCTCTGCGTCCTATTAACGCAACGAAACGCTTGCGCCGGCCTTACTTGCCGGCGTCGCCGCCCAGACGGCGTCAGACTCGACGATTCGCGGCCCGCCGTAAACCAAGCGTTAACCTTCGTCCACAGAATCGCTGAAGCGAATCAAGCCGGCGGCGGCGGTTCGCCGCGCCGGCGAGTCGCGCGCCGCGCCGGCGCCGGAAGCGCGAAAAACGGCTTCAGGGTTCGGATCGGGCGAGCTTGGCCTCGAGCGCGGCGACGCGCGCTTCGAGCACGCCGACGCGCGCTTCGAGCTTCTCGTTGTGGGCGCGCGCCAGCGCGGCCATTTCGCGCGCCGCCTCGAATTCCTCGCGCGAAACGAGGTCCATGCCGGCGATCAGGCGCTCGAGCTGGCTCTTGGCGAGCGTTTCGACTTCGCGCCGCGCCCCCTCGGCGAGCCCGGCCGCGTCGCTCATCAGGCGCGAGAAATCGTCGAACAGGCGGCCGCGGGTCTGAGGCATGGCGAAACTCCGATAGGATGAAAAAGCGCCGACGAGAAATCATCTGGCGCGCCGCGCCGCCGAACGCAAGAGAACGGCCGCGCGCCGGGGGCCGCCGATCAGCCGGTCAGCAGCGCCTTCACGATCGCGCTCGCCTTGGCGAAGTCCATCCGGCCGGGATAGTTCTCCTTCAGCGCGGCGACGACCTTGCCCATCTCCTTGAGGCTGGCGGCGCCGGCGGCGGCGACGGCCGCCTTGGCCGCGGCGGTCATTTCCGCTTCGTCCATCTGCTTGGGCAGGAATTCGCCGATGACGGCGATCTCCGCCCTTTCCTGGGCGGCGAGGTCCTCGCGTCCGGCCTGCTCGTAAATGGCCAGCGATTCCTGGCGCGACTTGACCATCTTGGTCAGCAACGCCATTTCGTCGGCGCGGCTGACGATCTTGCCGGCGCCGCGCGCTTCGATTTCACGTTCTTTCAGCGCCGCCATCATTAGGCGAAGCGCGCCGGTGCGCGTCTTGTCGCCCGCCTTCATCGCCGCTTTCATCTGCGCCGCCACCGTGTCGCGCAGGGCAATCGTTTCGGCCATGGGTCCCTCAATGGGTTGGCCGCGGTCCCGTTGGGCTTGACGCGCGGCGCCGCGGGCGCTTAAGCACAGGCTCATGTCAGGCGCAACAACACTTAGTGAAATGGCGGGCGCGGTTCAAGGCGCGGAGCGGCAGGGATGGAGCGCGCGCCGGCCGACCGCGCTGCTGGTTCTCGCCGACGGCGAGATCATCGAAGGCTTCGGCGTCGGCGCGACCGGCGCGGCGGTCGGCGAAGTGTGCTTCAACACCGCGATGACCGGCTATGAGGAAATCCTCACCGATCCCTCCTACGCCGGGCAGATCATCACCTTCACGTTCCCGCATATCGGCGTCGTCGGGACCAACGAAGAGGACATCGAGACGGTCAATCTGGCGGCCTCGGCGGGCGCGCGCGGCGCGATCTTTCGCGCCGAGATCGGCGAAGCCTCCAACCACCGCGCCACGCGCCGCCTCGACGATTGGCTCAAAGCGCGCGCAATCATCGGCCTCACCGGCATCGACACGCGCGCCCTGACCGCGATGATCCGTCGCTCCGGCATGCCCAACGCCGTCATCGCCCATCATCCCGACGGCCGATTCGATCGCGCCGCGCTCGCCGCCGAGGCGGCGGCCTGGCCGGGCATCGAAGGCATGGACCTGGCGCCCGCCGTCACCACGGCGCAGCGCTACGACTGGGATGAGACGAACTGGACGCCCGAGCGCGGCTATGGAACGCGCCAGCGCGCCGACTATCGCGTCGTCGCGGTGGACTATGGCGTCAAGCGCAACATCCTGAGATTGCTCTGCGACTGCGGCTGCGCGGTGACGGTCGTGCCGGCGACCGCTTCGGCCGAGGACATTCTCGCGCTGAAGCCGGACGGCGTCTTCCTGTCGAACGGGCCGGGCGACCCGGCCGAGACCGGCAAATACGCCGTGCCGACGATCCAGGCGCTGCTTGAGACGCGCATCCCGCTGTTCGGCATTTGTCTCGGCCACCAGATGCTGGGCTTGGCGGTCGGCGCGCGCACGATCAAAATGCCGCAGGGCCATCACGGCGCCAATCACCCGGTGAAGGATTTCACCACCGGCAAGGTCGAGATCGTGTCGATGAACCACGGTTTCGCGGTCGACGCCGCGACCCTGCCCGCCAACGCCAGGCAGACCCATGTCTCGCTGTTCGACGGCTCCAACTGCGGCATCGCGCTGAGCGACCGGCCGGCGTTTTCGGTGCAATATCACCCGGAGGCTTCGCCGGGGCCGCGCGACAGCCATTATCTCTTCGCCCGCTTCGTCGCCGCGATGGCCGAGGCGAAAGCGGCGTCGCGCGCTCCTTCAGCGCGTTAGCTCGTCCGCCAGGGCGCGCATGAAGGCGAGGCAGGCCGACAGTTGCGAGGCGGCGAGGAATTCGTCGGGCTTGTGGGCCTGTTCGATCGAGCCGGGGCCGCAGACGATCGGCGGGACGCCGGCGCGCTGGAAATGCCCGGCTTCGGTGGCGAACGGCATGGCGATCGCGCGGTCGGACCCGGTCAGCCGCAACGCCAGCCTCGCCGCGCGTTGGTTGTCCCCGGCCGCCAGCGCGGGCACGTCGACCTCCATGACGGTCTTGACGCTCGGCCCGCTGACGAAGCGGGTCAGGCGCGGCAGCGCGACTTGGTCGACATAGGCCTGCACCCGCCCCGTCGCCGCGGCCGTCGCGACGCCGGGCAGGCCGCGGAACTCCCAGTGGAACGCGCATTCGCGCGCCAGGATGTTGCGCGCGGTTCCCCCGTGGATCATGCCGACGTGCAGGGTCGAATAGGGCGGGTCGAAGCGGGGGTCGAGCTTCTCGGAGGTCTCGAAAGCGCGCGCCAGACGCCCGATTTCGCTGACGATGTCGCAGCCGATCGCCACCGCGTTGGCGCCCAAGGCGGGCTTGGCCGAATGGGCCTCGAAGCCGGTGACGAGGGTGTGAAACGTCGCCACGCCCTTATGCGCGTCGGCGACCGCCATCATCGTCGGCTCGCCGATGATCGCGACGTCCGGGCGCGGCGTCTCCCGCCCGAACCTGGCGATCGCGTCGAGCGAGCCGAGGCAGCTCGTTTCTTCGTCGTAGCTGAGCAGGATATGGATCGGGCGCTTGAGCCCGGCCGCCTGGAAGAACGGGACCATCGCCAGCGCCGCGGCGCCGAAGCCCTTCATGTCGCAGGCGCCGCGCCCATAGAGGCGGCCGTCGATTTCGCGCAAGGCGAAAGGATCGCCGCTCCAGATCTGCCCCGCCACCGGCACGACGTCGGTGTGGCCGGAAAGGACCACGCCGCCCTCGACCATCGGCCCGACCGTCGCCAGCAGCGCCGCCTTGTCGCCCGCCGCGTTGGGCGCGCGCCAGCTCGGCGCGCCGAGAGCGTGAAGATAGCTCTCGACGTAATCGACCAGCGGGAGGTTCGATCGGTCGCTGACGGTGTCGAACGCGATCAGGCGTCGCAGAATCGTCCTGGCGCTGGCTTCGATGTCGGCGCTCATCAAGGGGGGCTCCGGCGGCGCTTATCGTCCGCTCGATCATAGAGGCCCGGTTCGACAAGTCGAGCGGATCGAACGGGGCGCTCGCCTGCGCCGGCCTCGCGACGAGAGGCGAATTCTGCAAGGCGTCGGGTCAGAGCGCGCGAACTCTCAGCACGACGCCCTCCGAGAGCGCGTAGCCGCGCTGGTCTTCCAAGATGGCGCTGTATCCAAGCGCCAAGTTCAATTTTTCCCTCAACCTGTCGGTGTCTTGCCTCAGGAGCAGCGACGTGTCGCCCTCGTGACGCACGCCGTAGACGGCGTCGCTAAGCCAGTCGGATGCAATGAACTTCCCGCTGCTGCCGACGAGATTAAGAAATATGGCGAACTCATTTTGATCGAGAGTGATTTCCCGTCCGCTTACATACAACGAGAACATTCTCTTTCTGACAAACAATTCGATCCGCTGCTGGGCGCCGCCGTTTGGGACCGCGTCATCGTCTGAACTTGCCGTCGACATAAAACTTCGTTCCTATTGCCGTTTGGTTGCACATTGCCGCCGTTCGCCGCGCGACCACGCCGCGCCGCTCGGCGGCGACCGCCGGCGAAAGATCGCCTCGGCCATACGCCCGCCGCGTCGGCTGCGCGAAATTCGCGAGAAACGGACTCGCGCCGACGAAGGGCCGCCGCGTTTCGCCGGCGTTGCCAAGCCTCGGCGCCCGCGCGCAAACCCGCCTCGCGGTCCGCCTCGCTCGCGATCGACTCGCAATCGGCTTAATTATCGTACAAATACGCCTCCGGTGAAACAATCAACCATTTTTGCCAACCTGTGAACTCAAAAGCGACAAGTTTCACAAATCGCGAGGGTGACGGTCCGTAAGCCGCGAAGCGACAGAGACGCCGCGATGCGAGACAGGAGCGGTCGGTCGCGATTGCTGGCCGGCGCCATTCCCGACCGTGGCGCCGTGCGCCTGGCCGAGGCGGCGGATTGCTCAGCTGCTCGACGATGACGATGCGCCGCGACGTCGCCGGCGCGCCCGAACGCTTCGCCCTGCTGGGCGGCCATTTCGTCCTCGCCGCCGCCGCGAAGACCTACGACCTCGATCGCGAAGCGGCGGCCAACGCCAGCGCGAAATCGGCGGTGTGCGCCCGCGCCGCCCGCATGCTCGGCGAGCGCTTGATCGTGGCGTGACGCGCCTCGCCGCGGCCCGGCGCTCCCTCACCTGACGACGACGCGATTCCTGCCCGTGGACTTGGCCCGGTAAAGCGCCTCGTCGGCGCGCTCGAACAGTTGCGTCGCCCCTTCCTCGCCGCGCAACTGCGCGACGCCGAACGAGGCGGTGACCACACCCAGCGGGGCGCCGCTGGTGCCGAGCACCCACTTCTTGGCTTCGAGCTGCTTTCGGATCTGACCGGCCACCGTCGCGGCGTCGGCGGCCCGGGCACCCGGGAAAATGATGGCGAATTCCTCGCCGCCGACCCGCGCGGCGATGTCCTGGCTGGCGATGGCGTTCGACACAATTTCGCTGAATGCCTTCAGCACCATGTCGCCGACGGGATGGCCGAACTTGTCGTTGATCGCCTTGAACCGATCGATGTCGCACATCGCCAGGCACAGTTCGCCCGTTTGCGCCCGCGCTTCGAGAAGAGCCGAATCGAGCTTCTGATCGAAGAATCGGCGGTTGCCGAGCGCGGTCAACGGATCGCGCAGGGCTTTGTCGTTGGCCTCGGCGAGGTTGGCGCCCAGCTTATCGATCTTGGCCACCGACGCGTCCAACTCACGGGAGAGATCGTCCACCTTGATCTGAATCTTCCGATTCTCCTCGATCAAGGAAAGAACGACGGCGCGAATCTGCTCGGGCTTTTCCAGCAACGGCAGATCCTTGTTGGCGCGAACCAGAGAATCCGAATAGCTCGAATTGGCGGTCAGATACGTCTGAAGGAGTCGCGCGATCGTCGCCAAGTCGGCCGCGAAACGTTGCTCCGCCCGGCTCGCCTTTTCATAGGGGCGGCTTTCGCCGACGATCCCGGACGGCGAAGCATCGGCCGGATGCTTGAATTCGCTGACGCCGACGCCGATGACGCCCAGAGCAATCAACCCGAAGACGCAGGCTTCGACAATCGAATTGTCGGTCGACTGCCTCCAGATCAGGGCGCCGAGGGCGACGATGCCGAACATGGCGCCGAATTGCAGCGCGCGCTTGAACAACGAACCCACGGTCACCGCCTCCGACCTAAGAAGAATGTGCTCCAGGAACCGGGCGCTCGGACGATTGCGGCGTCCTCCTGCCGGCGGGCGCGTCGGCGCGCTCCATTCGCCTCGCTTCCGCGTTCGCCGAACCCGACCCGACGCGCTCCGAACGCCTTCGATGAAAATATCCCAGGCGTCCGCCGGCGCGTCTCGGCGTCGGGCGGAGGCCAACTCCGCAAGCCTTGCCATAAGAGAATTGACAAATTGTGGACGAAGGCTCCGCCGGGCCGCTCGAGCCGCGGCGCCGCGCGTTTCAGCATGGATTGAGCGGCGGCTCCCCGGCGAGGAAACGCCGCACCTCTTCGGCGACCGCCGCCGCCGCGAACTTGATCGTCCTCGCCGAGGCGCCGGCGATGTGCGGCGTCAGGGTGACGTTGTCGAGCCGCAACAGCTCCCAGTCCGCCGGAACCGGTTCGACGCCGAAGGTGTCGAGCGCCGCGCCGCGCAGGCGCCCGCTCTTCAGCGCTTGCGTCAGTGCGGTATAGTCGACGAGCGGACCGCGCGCCGTATTGACGAAATAGCAACCCTTTTTCATCGCGGCGAATTGTTCGGCGCCGATGAAGCCGCGCGTCTCCGCGGTCACTCGCGCGTGCAACGTCACGACGTCGCTTTCGGCCAGAATCCGGCGCAGCGCGACTTGTTCGACGCCGTCCTCGATGTCGTCGCGCGAGATCGGGACATAGGGGTCGCACACCAGCGTCCTACAGCCGAACGCCTTGAGGATGCGCACGACCTTCGCGCCGATATGCCCATAGCCGACGACGCCGACCGTCATCTCGCGGAGTTCTTCGCCGGTCGCGTCCGCGCGATAGAGGTCGCCGCGCCACTCGCCTCTGCGCAAAGCCTCGTGGCCGCGGGTGATCAGCCGAGTCTCCGCGAGGATCGCGCCCAGGGTGAACTCGGCGACAGCGCTGGCGTTGCGGCCCGGCGTATTGACGACGAGAATGTTGCGTCGGCGCGCCGCCGCCGTATCGATGTTGACGGGCCCGCCGCGAGACACGGCGATCATGCGCAAATTGGGCAGCCGGTTCATCGCGCCGGCGGAAAACGGCGCGAGCTGCGTCACGACGATCGCCGCGTCGCCGACCTGCGCCACGACTTCGTCGGCGTGGCCCTGATACTCCTTGAGGCCGTCCGCGTCCGCCTCGGCGTAGCCGTGCTGCATCGCGACGTCCGGCCAGGGCGTCTGGTGCGAGCGTATCGTCGGCGCGTTTCCGCATTTCCGGCGGATCGCCGCCTCGAACTCGGACGGCAGCATGAAGCGGTCGCCGATAATCGCTATGTCCGCTTTCACATCGTCATCTCACGGGCTTCGGTCGCGGCGCCGAGATCGCGCCATTCGCGCGCCGGCGACGAAGCCGCCGCGGGTCGACGACGTCCCCCTAACACGACCGCGGCGACGGCGTCGAGGTCGACGCCGAGCGAGCCCGCCGCTACCCGTGCGCGATCTCGCGTTCCAGAAAGCGCAGCGCCTCGCCCTCCGAGACTTCCTTGGCGACGAAGCACTCGCCGACGCCTTTGGCGAGGATGAAAGTCAGCCGTCCGCGCTCGACCTTCTTGTCCTGGCGCATCGCGGTCAGGATCGCTTGCGCGTCGGCCTCGAGGCCGGGGATGTCGGCGATGCGGGTCGGCAGGCCGACGTCTTTGAGGTGATTTTCCACCCGCGCCGCCTCCCGCCCCGCGCACAGGCCGAGCTCGCGCGAAAAGCGGAACGCGCAGGCCATGCCGATCGCCACGCCCTCGCCGTGGATGAGGCGCGCGCCGTCGTAGCGCGTCAACCGCTCGAACGCGTGGCCGAAGGTGTGGCCGAGATTGAGCAGCGCGCGCTCGCCCCGTTCGGTCTCGTCGGCGGCGACGACGCGCGCCTTGGCCGCGCAGCTCGCGGCGATCGCTTCGAGCCGCGCCGGCCCGCCGGAAAACACCTCGCGCCAGCGCGTCTCCAGCCAGTCGAAGAAGCCGCGGTCGCCGATCAACCCGTATTTGACGATTTCGGCGTAGCCGGCGCGAAATTCGCGCGGGCTCAGCGTGTCGAGCACGTCCGTGTCGGCGAGCACCAGAGAAGGCTGATGGAACGCCCCGATCAGGTTCTTGCCGGCGGGCGAATTGATCGCGGTCTTGCCGCCGACGCTCGAATCGACCTGCGCGAGCAGGGTCGTCGGCATTTGCACGAAGCGCACGCCGCGCCTGAGGCACGCCGCGCAAAAGCCGGCGAGATCGCCGATGACGCCGCCGCCGAAGGCGACGACGATGTCGCCGCGCTCGATATGGGCGTCGATCAGCGCGTCGCTGACGCGCGCGAATTCGGCGTAGGATTTCGTCGCTTCGCCCGGCGGGCGGACGATCGCGGCGGTCTTCAGTCCCGCGCGCGCCAGGCTCCGGCTCAATCTCTCGAGGTGCAGCCCCGCGACCGTCTCGTCGGTGACGACCGCGCATTGCCCGCCGGGCGCGAGACGCGCGATATGCGCCCCGGCGGCCTCGACGAGCCCTCCGCCGATGAGAATCTTGTATGCGCGGGCGCCGAGCGCGACTTCGACTTCGCGCAGCCCGTCGTCCGGGGCCGTTTCGACGCTGGGCGAGCCGACGCCGAGGCTGAGGCGCGCCAGAATCGTTTCGACCACCGCCTCGTGCGGCCCCTCGTGCGACTCGATCGTCATGTCGGCGAGCGCGTAAGTGGGGCTGCGCTCGTCGAGCAGGCGGCGCAGCGTCGCTTCAGGATCGGCGGTGCGCAGCAGCGGCCGGTTCGAGCGCTTGCGCACCCGGCGCAGCAACACCTCGAAATCGGGCTTCAGCCATATCGAGACGGCGCATTCGCCGATGCGCCGGCGCGTCGCTTCGTTGAGGAAGGCGCCCCCGCCGGTCGCCACGACCTTCGGCTCGCCGCCGAGCAGCCGGGCGATCACCCTGCGCTCGCCCTCGCGAAAATAGGCTTCGCCGAAGCGTTCGAAGATTTCCGGGATCGTCATTTGCGCCCCCGCCTCGATTTCGGCGTCGGCGTCGACGAAGGGCAGGCCGAGCCGGCGGGCGAGCCGCTTGCCCACGGAGGTCTTTCCCGCCCCCATCATGCCCACCAGCACGATCGAACGCCCGTGAAGAGCGGCGGCGAGCGCTGCGGCGGCGGCGAAAGCGGTTTCCTGCATGCCATTCTTCCTTGATGCCCGCAGGGCGCGGGCCGCCGGACGCGGCGTTTCGAGCCGCCGTGCATATCGCAAGCCTGCGCCGATGGCCACAGACGCCCCTCAAGATCGGCCAAACGACGGCTTGCGCCGCACACAAACACTTGCAAGCATACATCAAAGGGTTAGCCTGGAGACGGGGCGCGGGGGATTCTTGCGCGTTGGCGAAGGCGATAGGAGAAGGCGATGACCGCTGTCGGGCAAAATGGCGAACACAGAATTGCCGGACCGCGATTGATCGCGATCGTCGGCCCGTTCCAGAGCGGCAAGACCAGCCTTCTCGAAGGCCTGCTGGCGCGCGGGGGCGGCGCGGCGCGGCAAGGCTCGGTGCGCGAGGGCTCCAGCGTCGGCGATTCCAGCCCCGAGGCGCGCGCCCACGCGATGAGCGTCGAGCCCAACGTCGCCAGCGTCGATTACCTGGGCGACCGCTTCACCTTCTTCGACTGCCCGGGCTCGGTCGAATTCTCCCACGACATGCGCTTCGCGCTGCCGGTCTGCGACGCGGCGGTGGTCGTCTGCGAGGCCGATCCGCGCAAGGCGCCGGCGCTGCAGGTGATTCTGCGCGAACTGGAGGAGCTTAGCGTTCCCCGCATCCTGTTTCTCAACAAGATCGACCTCGCCGGCGGGGGCGTGCGCGAGACCCTCCAGATCTTGCAGCCGGCCTCGCGCGCGCCGCTGCTGCTGCGCCAGATTCCGATCTGGGAGAACGGCGTCGCCACCGGCTTCGTCGATCTGGCGCTGGAGCGCGCGTTCGTCTACCGCGAATCCCAGCCCTCCGTCGTGGTCGACATGCCGGGCGGCGTCGCCAACGACGAAAAGCAGGCGCGCTATTCGATGCTCGAGCGTCTGGCCGACTACGACGACGAGCTGATGGAGCAGCTCATCAGCGACATCGAGCCGCCGCGCGACCGCGTGTTCGACGATCTCGCGCGCGAACTGCGGGAGGGCCACATCGTGCCCCTGCTGATGGGATCGGCGACCGCCGGCCACGGCGTGACCCGGCTGCTGAAGGCGCTGCGCCACGAGGCGCCGGGCGTCGCGCAGACCCGCGCGCGCCTCGGCATCGAGCCGGAGGGGCCGGCGCTGGCCCAGATCATCCGCACCATCCACACCGCGCACGGCGGCAAATTGTCGCTGGCGCGGGTGCTGCGCGGCGCCTTTCCCGACGGCGCCAGCGTTATCAGTTCCCGCGGCCGCGAGGAGCGCATCGCCGGCCTGGCGCGGCTGACCGGCTCGGCGTCCGCCAAACTGGCGCGCGCCGAGGAGGGCGACACCGTCGCCTTCGCGCGCCTGGAAAGCCTGATGACCGGCGATCGCTTCAGCGACAACAAGAAGCCGCCGGAGGCGGCTCCGCCGGTGCCGCCGCCTCCCGCCACCCAAGCCATCGCCATTCACGTCAAGGACCGCAAGGACGAAGTCAGGCTCGCCGCCGCGCTGGCCAAGCTGTGCGAGGAAGACCCCTCGCTCGCCTACGTGCAGGATCAGGAGTCGGGCGAGCTCAAGCTGATGGGCCAAGGCGAAATGCACCTCAGGGTGATCGCCGAGCGCCTTGCCGACCGCTTCGGCGTCGCGGTCGAGTCGTCGAAGCCGTCGGTCGCCTATCGCGAGACCATCCGCGACGGCGTGACGGTGCGCGGGCGTCACAAGAAGCAGTCGGGCGGCCACGGGCAGTTCGGCGACGTGCTGGTCGAGGTCGCGCCGCGCGAGCGCGGCGAGGGCTTCGCCTTTAGCGAGCGCGTCCACGGCGGCACGGTGCCGAGGCAGTATTTTTCCTCGGTCGAGATGGGCGCGCGCGACGCCCTTTCGCGCGGGCCGCTCGGCTTCCCCGTCGTCGACGTTTCGGTCGCCTTGATCGACGGCTCCTATCACACCGTCGATTCCTCGGACATGGCGTTTCGCGCGGCGGCGAAGATCGCGCTCGGCGAGGCGCTGCCCAAGGCGCGGCCGGTGCTGCTCGAGCCCATTCTGGCGGTGACGATCTACGTGCCCTCCGACGCGCTGGCGCGCGCCAGCGCGCTGGTGAGCGCGCGGCGCGGGCAGATCCTCGGCTTCGAGGCGCGCCAGGGCTGGCAAGGCTGGGAGGCGCTGCGCGCGCTGATCCCCGAGGCGGAAATCGGCGATCTCATCGTCGAACTGCGCTCCGCCACCGCGGGCGTCGGCGCCTTCGAGACCAAGTTCGACCACCTCGCGGAACTCTCCGGCCGCACCGCCGACCAGGTGATCGCGGCGCGCAAGAAGAGCCTGGGGTGAGCGTCAGCTCGAAATCTTGGCAGATTCGGGCCAAAGCGAACATGCAAGGGGGGCGGCTTTTTGTAAACGCGCTTGCTGCGCGCCTCCGGCGCGCGCGGCAAGCGCGCCGAGAAAGCGCCCGGAAATTCGCCCAATTACGCAATTACGGCGACAGTGCGCTCAATCTGCCGACCCTATGAGTTCTCCATGGCGGTCGCCGATCAGGAACAAGTTATGCCCGCTCTCGCCGCGTCGCCGCTTTCCCCGGCCACCGCCGCTTGTGGCGGCCTTGATCGAATTAGTAATAGTCCGCAATCCGAACCGCCCCCTGGAATCGCAGGCGCGAGCCTGCCATAGTGGCCCGATGAGCGCAGCCGCCGACAGTTTCAACGAAATCGCCGCCGTTCGCATCGAGCTCAGGGGCAGCGACCCGCCGATCTGGCGGGAAGTCGAGGTTCCGACCTCGATCACGCTCAAGACCTTGCACGCCATCATCCAAGCGACCATGGGGTGGTGCGACTATCACCTTTGGGAGTTCACCGTCGCCAAGCGCCGATACGGGCCGCCGATGGACGAGGACTGGGGAAGCGAGCCGCGCGCCGACGCCGGCAAGGTCCGGCTGCGCGACGTGCTCGGGCCGCGCAAGACGACGATCGACTACACCTACGACTTCGGCGATTGCTGGGAACACCGACTCACGGTCACCAATGTCCGCGCAGGCGATCCCCATCTCAGCTACCCCCGCTACGTTGCCGGCGAACGAAACGGGCCGCCGGAGGATTGCGGCGGCATACCCGGCTTTTGCGAGACGCTCGACGCGGCCGGCGATCCCGGGCGCCCCGACCATGCCGAGGCGAAGGAATGGCTCGACGACTACGATCCCGACGCGATCGACGAATTGCCGATCAAATATGCCCTCGGTCGAATCGCGAACCAACGAAACGCCGCCAAAGCCCGGCTTGCAAAGAGAAAACCGGGATCCGCCGCCTGACCGGTCCGGACGCGCCGCCGCGGCGGTCCCCGGCGTATGGGCGCGCCGCGCGCCCCGTCTGTACACCCGCCCCGCCTTCGCCTATTGAAGGGCGAAATCTCACCAGCTCAGGAGTCGAGCGGCGATGGCCGAAGCCCTTTACGTGAGCGATCGTCTGGCGACGGTTTTCGGCGGATCGGGCTTTATCGGCCGCCATGTCGTGCGCGCGCTGGCGCGCGAGGGTTGGCGGGTGCGCGCAGCGGTGCGCCGGCCTGACCTCGCCGGATTCCTCAGGCCGCTCGGCGCGGTCGGGCAGATCGAGGCGGTGCAGGCCAATCTGCGCTACCCCGAGTCGGTCGAGGCGGCGCTCGAGGGCGCGGACGCGGCGGTCAACGCCGCCGGCGTCAAGCGCCAGAGCGGGCGCCAGACCTACCGGGCGGTCCATGTCCTCGGCGCCGGCGAGATCGCCCGCGCGGCCGCGACGCTGGGCGTCAGCGCGCTCGTGCATATCTCGGGCATCGGCGCCGACGCGGCCTCGGCCAATCCCTATATCGCCAGCAAGGGGCTGGGCGAGGCGGCGGCGCGCGAAGCGTTCCCCGGCGCGATCGTGCTGCGCCCGTCCGTCGCGTTCGGGCCGGAGGACGATTTCCTCAATCGCTTCGCCGCGCTGGCGCGGGTTCTTCCCGTTCTGCCGTTGTTCGGCGGCGGCGCGACGAAATTGCAGCCGGTGTTCGCCGGCGACGTCGGGCTGGCCGTCGCGCGCGCGCTCGACGGCGCGGCCGCGGCGGGACGAACCTACGAACTCGGCGGCCCCGAAGTGATGACCTTGCGCGAGGCGATCGAGCGCACGCTCCGCATCGTCGAACGCCGGCGGGCGCTGCTGCCGCTCCCGTTCGGCGTCGCGCGCCTCTTCGCGCACACGACGGAACTCGCCGGCGCGATTTCGCTCGGCGTGTTCCCGAGGATGTTGACGACGACGCGCGACGAGATCGAGCTGTTGCGCCGCGACAACGTGGTTTCCGCAGCGGCGATCGCGGAAGGGCGCGCGTTGAGCGATCTCGGCGTCGAGCCGCAGGGCGTCGAGGCGCTGGCGCCCGCCTATCTCTACTGCTTCCGCAAGACCGGCCAATACGCCAGCGGGCGCGCCGCCTGAAGAGGGCTCGCCGCCGCGGAGGAGCGGCTCAATGGCGCCGACTCGATTGGAGAGAATGCCGCGAACGAGGCGCGCGCGGGCGGTCGTCTGGACAATTATTGTCGCGCTGCTCTCGCCCCTGTGGGCTACAGGGCGCGCGTCGGCGATGTCGTGCTCGGTCGGAGCGTCCACCGGGGCCTACGGGTCGGTGAACGTCCTCTCAGGCGCCGCAGCGTCCGCGACGGCTTCATTCACCGTGACTTGTACGGGAGGCGGCGCCAACCAAAGCGTGCTCTTCTGCCTGAATATAGGACCGGGGACTACGGCTGTCGGACCGTCCGGCGAGCGGGTCCTGCGCTCGACGTCCACCTATATCAATCACGAATTCTACTACGATTCCGCGCACACTCAGCTCTGGGGCTCCTGGGGCGTCGGGTCGTCCTCGGCATACCCCTCCGGATCGCCTGCCGGGATACAGCAGATCGTCACGCTGAATTCGTCGGGATCGGGAACGTTCGCGTACACGGTTTACGCAAGCATTCTCGCAAGCCAGCAATCCACGGCGCCGGGCAGCTTCACGTGGAACGGCAACGAGCCGACAGTTCAGTACACCCCGGGTTCATCGGGTCCCTGCCCAACCGGCGGCTCGACGAGCGGCTCGGGTTCGAGTTTCACCGCGACCATAAGCAGCGGCTGCAATGTTTCGACCACCTTGCTCAATTTCGGTTCGAGCCCAAGCGCGATCACGTCAAACATCGACTCGACCGCCACCATCACGGCGCAATGCACCGACTCGACCCCGTATTCAATTGGTCTCGGCAATGGCGCCAATGCGAACGGCAGCCAGCGCCGTATGCAGTTGGGGACGACGGGAAATTATATCAATTACAACCTCTATACGAATTCCGGGTACTCGGACGCCTGGAGTGCGACGACCTCCACGACAAGCTGTACGAGCGGCGCCGGCACTTGCGACCTGGGCACCGGCACGGGTTCGAACCAGAACTATACGGTGTACGGCCGGGTCCCGCCCCAGACCGCTCCCTCGTCGGGGACCTACAACGACACGGTCGTCGTCACAGTCACGTTCTGACGTTCGATCGCGTGGAGGAACCAGCCTTTTCCAAAGGGTCTCGTCCGTGGCCCATTGCGCGGCGCGCCGGACCTTGCGATCGAGCCGAAGCTCGAAATTTCGACGATCGGTCCGCGACGGGCGGCCGGAGACGCTTTAGCGACCGTCACTTTCTCAGGCCGAAGGCGTCTTCGGCGGGTCGTAACGCGTCCGCTCCGCTTTGCCGGCACGTCAAGGGGCCGATTCGCACTTGTTCTGCCGGCCGCGGCGTGAAGTCGAAGGCGACGCGGCACGTCCCGCCTGGGGTTTCGACCGTCGCCACATTCGAACCGCGCAGGTTCTTGATGAACGCCAGTCCGTCGTAGCCGACGACGAAATCGTCGCCTCCTTCGATCTTTCCCGGCGATCCGGCGGGAACAAAGCCGCCGTCCGCGTTTGAGAATATGACCAAGGCCGAATTCGTGTCGCTGTGAACTTTGAAATTGACGAGCACGCCGCCATGATTGGCCGGCGCCACGATCTGGCTCGCGCCTTCGACTTCCGCGTCGACGGGAAGATCGGTCGGATCGATCGCAATGTTGTTTCTCTCGTATGACCGCAGCGTCGGCACGAGCAGCATCCCCTTGGAGTCCGTCACGCCGACCGGTCGATTCTCGTAGAGCACGCCCACCCCGGGAGCGCCGGTCTCGACGACGCCGAAACCGTCGTCGATCCAATTGGAAAAGAAGACGTCGCCGCCCATCGTGACGATCGAGCCTCGCAACTCCAACGATCCGCTGCTGCCAGGGCCGTTCGCGTCGGCGCCGGCGCGGATGACGCCATAGGTCGATCGGTAGGACAGGGTGGCCGCGCGGGAGGGCGAGCCGCCCTCGGAGTCTTGAACGCTCCATCCGACGCTGCCTGGGTCCAGCCCCAGCGGCTTGATGGCGTTGAGGCCAACGGCGCTCCCTCCGCTTCCGTGAGAGTAGCTCGAGGATAACGACGCCGAGTCGCCTAAGGGGAGGTTAAGTCCGAGGAAAACACCAGTGCTTCTGTTGCTTCCGAAATCGTGAAAGACGGTCGCGAACACGGACGCGTCGTAGGGCAACGAACGGGAATACGAACCCGAAACGATTTCCGAGAGAGTTCCCGACGTATCGAGCGAATGAATGAAACTCGCGCTGAAGCTCGATTTGGCGTCGAACGGAAGCGGGGCGCTGATTGTGACGGTGTCGAGCGCCTTCGGCGGCTGGGCGTCGGCGAATATCGCCGCAAGCGAAGCGTTGGCGGCGACGGGTTGCAATCGGGCCGTCGCCGAGACGAGATCGTTGTAGTTTGCGAAGGTCCGTTGCGAACTCGCGTTGAAACTCAGGCCGAAGAGTTGCGCCTGATACGACGCCGAGGCTTGGAGGCCCGCGCTTCGGGAATAGTCGCTGGCCGCGAGGGAAGTGGAGGCGACCCCGATCGCGCCGGTCTTGGCGACGACGCCGACGCCGCCGTTTACAACTCCCGCGCCCCCCTCGACATGGCTCTCGGCGGTCATCCAGTCGAAGATTCCGCGCCGCAGCGTCGCGGACCCGACCGGCGTTTGAACGTAATCGTCCGACGCCGAGCCATAGGAAAGACGCGGGAATCCGGCTTCCACCGACCAACTGGAGAGTCCCGGGCTCAATAGGTTCGCCGCCGCAAAAAAGGGGACGGTCGTCTTCGTCGCGGCGCCCGACGAGTCCGTCACGACGAGTTGGGCGTTGCCGGCGCCGGTGATCAGCGGGATATTGGCGATGCTGAAGGGCCCGGGCGCAACCTCCTGCGAAAACGTCTTGACGTTGTTGACGTAGACGTCGACGGTCGAGGGAACGGCGGCGATCCCGCCCAACGTCGGCAGCGGCGTCGTAATCAGGTCGGGCCGTAAGGCGAAATTACTCTGCGCCTGGAGCCCGCCAATTCGCAGTGGACGCGTCCACGTCAATCCGCCGTTGATGACGTCGCCCGCCTCGTAGGTGACCAAATTGTCTTGATCGGAATATTCGAACGTCGAATTCAGCCTGATCGCGTCGCTCGTTTGATTTGGATCTGAATTGACGATCCCCGACTGCTCGAATGTCCCGTAAGGCGAAAAGGCGCGTGCGTCCATGGTGAGCGAGGCGCCGCCTCGCTCGAATTGGCGCGCGTTCCACAAGCTCCCGCTGGAGCCCAGAAGGTCATAGTTGAATAACGCGCCCCAGCCGGTTTGCGCGCGAAGCTTTTGTCCGCCCCCGCTGACATCGAAGGTCTGGCCGCGACGCTTGGCGTTGTCGACCGTAATGCGAATTGTCTGGGCCGGCTCGTCGTAGACGTATTTGAGGCCCGGTATATCGTCGAGAATGACGATATCTTCGGGGAAGCGCCGCGGGCCTATGTCCAGCCCGACGTCGGCGAGCTCGTTGCGGGTCGCGCCGATGCGCTTGCCGTCGAACAGCACGAAGCTCCCGATCATATGCGACGGCGCGCCGTTGATGATGACTTCGAGCTGAAGATTTTTTTGCTCTTGGCTCGCGTCCGCGTTGCCGCAGATCGATAACATTCCCAGGATGACCGTGAGGCGGAAAGTCGTGAGTGCCCTGCGCCCGGTCATCCTATTTGATCACTGCTTTGAGCGCTCCCTTGTTGGTCGCCGCGGCAAGCGTCACGGGCCCGCCGACGCCAAAATCGCGGGGATGACGCGGCGCCTGCCAGCGCATCGACGAATGTCCCAGGACGTACCCGACCAAACCGTTGCCGAATGAGATCGTCGTTCCCGAGGCGTCCTGGAGACGCAAGGAAGCGAGCCGCAATCGCTCGTCGCCGGCGTTGGCGGCGTTCAAGAACAGGATTTCGCCCTTGCGGCTCAGCGACCACGAAACATCGGCTGCGCTGACTTGCTGGGCGCGGAAAAACACCGGAATCGACTGGCGGATGAGCAGTCTCACGGTCGGATTCGACACTCTCGGACTGCTCGGCAATTGATCGACGAGAACCCGATAGCTTTCCTCGCCGCGCACGGGCTGCTTGGAAACGCGCACGACGCGCACGATATAATCGACCTTGGGCGCCAGCGAGACCTCCGGCGGCGAAGACACGACGTCGGTCGTCGGTTCCAGCTTTTCCGCCCCGTCGACCTGCGTCCAGCGCAACACCCGTGTCTGCGCGATCACGTCGACATCGGCGTCGTTCCGCAGCTTCAACACCCCGGCGGCCGAAGGCGCGTTCATTTCCAACAGGATCGGCTCGACGGTCAACTGACCCGCCGACGCGGCGCCCGCCCCGGCGAGAAGCATCGCGGCGAGCGCAAGCTTGGGAATAAGCCGATATGCGTTCATCTCGTCAGGTCCGAACTGCTGACGCCGCCGGACGCAGCGAGGAAGCGCCGGCATGGCGATCACGAAATTGAGCCTCAGTACATGATCGTCATTGTGACGGTGTCCGAATACGACCCCGGCGCCGGCGCCGTGGTCACGGTCGGCGCCTGACCGTAGATCGTCACCGTTTGCGCGGTTCCGTTGCCGGTGCCCAAGTAACAGTCGCCGGTGGTCGTGCACGTCGTGGAGGAGGCCGCCGTCGTCCAGGGTGTGGTCAAGGTCGAGTTTTGATAGAGACCGTAACCGATGTAATTGGTCCCGTTCGCCATCCGGTTGCCCGAGCTGTAATATGAGCCTTGGCCCATGCCGATCGCGTAGGGGCTTCCGTTCGTGCAGGTGACGGAAACCGTCGTGTTTGCGGTGAGGGCCGTGGTCAGCAGCGAAGTGCCGGCGTCCGAGCCGAAATTGAGCGCCGAGGCGCCGATCGTGCAGGAGCCGGTTATCGTGAGCGTAACGGTAAGGTCCGCGGTGGCGGTTCCCGCGCGAGCCTCGAAAGGACGGATCGCAAGAATGCAAAAGGCGATCGCGGTTGCAACGAGTAGAGACGAGAAACGCCGTCGCCATCCAGCCCGTTGAATTCCGGCCCTGAATAGTTTGAGCATGGGAACGTTCCCGTGAACGAACGAGCGACCGGACAATCCGGGCCTCTCTGACGTTGCGTAAAGTATTAGAATTATAGTTAATGTGGCATTAACATTGCCGCGCTGGGAAACGTGAATTTACGCTCAATTACGTCGACCGTGCGCTTTGAACACGCATTTTCGGCCGCCAAAGTAAGTTATGCCTGCCCCGCCGCGCCGATAAGCGTCCTCGTCTCGGGTTGACGCGAACTGCGTGCGCCGGCGCACGCTTATCGGGCCTCCCTTTGACGCCTCGCGCGTCATCGCGCGCGCGAGACAATTCGCCCGCGCGATTTCGCTCGGACTTTTTCCCGAGGATGCTGACGACAACGCGCGACGAGATCGGGCGAATTTTTCACGACAGCGCAGTTTCCGCCGCCGCGCGATGATCGGCGCCCTTGCGCGCGCGCGGCGCTGCGACTAGGCTTGTCTCCGGGGTTTCCGGCGCGCTCGAAAAGCGGCGCGACGATAAGCCCTTGCAAGAGGTCGCGTGTCCACGTCCGCCGCCGATTATCTCGTCGATCGTCGCCAGTTGCGTCGCCAGGTCGGGTTTTGGCGGATCGCGGCGTTCGCCGCCGCGGCGCTGGCCGTGCTCGCGCTGGGGTTGCGCTGGTGGAGCGGCGCAGACTTGGGTCAGGCGCATATCGCGCGCGTGACGATTTCCGGCTTCATCGCCGGCGACGCGGCGACGCTGAAGCTGATCGACCAGGTCAGGGATTCGAAGGCGGCGGCGGCGCTGATCGCCATCGACAGCCCCGGCGGCTCGACCGAGGGCGCCGAAGTCCTCTACCAGGAGATTCGTCGTCTGGCCGAGAAGAAGCCGGTCGTCGCCGTCGTCGGAACGATGGCGGCTTCGGGCGCCTATATCGCCGCGCTGGCCGCCGACCGCATTTTCGTCCGCGGCAATTCGATCGTCGGTTCGATCGGCGTGCTGGTCGAATTTCCCAACATCTCCGGCCTCATGGACAAGGTCGGCGTCAAGCTCGAAGCGATCAAGTCCTCGCCGCTCAAGGCCGCTCCCAACGGTCTGGAGCCGACCAGCGAGGAGGCGCGCGCGGCGATGGCGGCGATGGTCGCGGATTCGTTTTCCTGGTTCAAGGCTCTGGTCAAGGAGCGGCGCGGCTTGAGCGACGACGAACTGGCGCGCGTCGCCGACGGGCGCGTGTTCACCGGCCGGCAAGGCCTGCCGCTGAAACTCGCCGACGCGATCGGCGGCGAGCGCGAGGCGATCCAATGGCTGGAGCGCGAAAAAGGCGTCGCCAAGAATCTGCCGGTGCGCGATTGGCGCGCCAACGCGGGGTTCGCCGGATTCAAGTTCACCAGCCTGGCCGCCGCGGCGGCGGACGCCGTCGGGCTCGAGTCGATCGCACGCGCGCTCAGGCGCGGCGAATGGGCGAGCGAGAGCGGTCCGGTTGACGGATTGGTCTCGGTTTGGCAACTGTCTAGCGGGGAATAACGCACGGGGCGGTGTTCGTAGATCGTGCGTTGGTGTTTCGAGGGGCCTCTCTTGATCAAGTCCGAGCTCGTGCAGCGCATGGCGGCGCGCAATCCGCATCTCTATCAACGCGACATCGAACACATCGTCGACGCCATTCTCGGCGAGATCGCCGACGCGCTGGCGCGCGGCGAGCGCGTCGAGCTGCGCGGATTCGGCGCCTTCTCGACCAAGCAGCGGCTCGCCCGCACCGGGCGAAATCCGCGCACCGGCGACAAAGTGCCGGTCACCGATAAACTCGTGCCGTTCTTCAAGACCGGCAAGGAAATGCGCGAGCGCCTCAATCACAAGCCCGTCGCCTGACCGGCGCGGCGCCGACCGGTTTGCGCGGCGAGCGCTTTCGCGCCATTCTCGCGCCGCTCCGCCCCATCAGCGAGAAAGTCTCGGCGCCGCCCATGCCTCGCTTCCTTAAACTGCTCCTCATCATGCCTTTCGCGATCCTTTTTCTGATTTTCGCCTTCGCCAATCGGCAGAAGGTCACGGTGTACTTCGACCCGTTCCAATCCGGCGACATTCCCGGTTTAGAGTTCCCCGCCCCATTGTTCGTCGTGCTGATCTTTGCGATGGCGATCGGCGTCCTCGCCGGCGGCGCGGCGACCTGGTTCGCGCAGGGAAAATATCGCCGCGCCGCGCGGCTGAACCGCGCCGAGGCGGACAAGTGGCGCGCCGAGGCCGAGAGGGCCAAGGCGCAAACGCTCGCGCCCGCCGGTCCGCCGACGCAACGCTGAACGGGCGCGGCGACGATGCGGCATTTCACCGCAGAAGAGATCGACGCGGCGCTGGATTTTCCCACGCTGATCGACGCGCTCGGCGAAGCGTTTCGCGGCGGCTTCGACGCGCCGCAGCGCCATCATCATGAAATCGAACGCTTCGGCGAGCCGGCGGCGACCTCGCTGCTGATGCCGGCGTGGACGACGGGCGCCGGCGCCGCCGATTTTCTCGGGACGAAAATCGTCAACGTCTTTCCCGGCAACGCCGCGCGCGGCCTGCCGGCGGTCAGCGGCCTCTACGTCCTGCAGTCCGGCCTCACCGGTCGACCATTGGCGACGATGGACGGAACGCGGTTGACGCTGTGGCGCACCGCCGCCGCTTCCGCGCTGGCGGCGCGCCATCTCGCCAGGAGCGACGCGAAGAAGCTGCTCGTCGTCGGCGCCGGCGCGCTGGCGCCCTTCCTGGCGCGCGCCCATGCCTCGCAGCGCCCGATCGAGAGGATCGCGGTGTGGAACCATCGCCCCGAGGGCGCGCATCGGCTGGCGCAGAGCCTGAACGCGCAGGGCTTCGACGCGCATGCGGCCGGGCGGCTGGAGGAGGCCGTGCGCGCGGCAGACCTCATTTCCTGCGCGACCCTTTCGCAGGCGCCGCTGATCGCCGGCGCCTGGCTGAAGCCCGGCCAGCACCTCGACCTCGTCGGCGCCTTCACCATGCATATGCGCGAGGCCGACGACGCGGCGCTCAAGCGCGCGCGGGTGTTCGTCGACACGGCCGCCGCGCTCGACGAGGGCGGCGACGTCGCGCAGGCGCTCGCCAACGGCGCCCTGGTCCGCGCGGACATCGTCGCCGACCTCGCCGCGCTCGCGCGCGGCGCGCCGGGCCGCGGCGGGCCGGACGAGATCACGCTGTTCAAGTCGGTCGGAGCGGCGATCGAGGACCTCGCCGCGGCGATGCTGGCGTGGCGGAAGGCGGGCGGGCGGTGATCGCGGAGCCGCGACAAGCGGGTCTTCGTTCCTTTCGCGGCCGAGCCCTTTGAGCCCCCGAACGGATTTCATTCGAATTCTTGTATTTTCGGCGCCGTAGGATAAGGCGACACGCAACCGGCCGCGGGGAACCTCGCAGCTTGCAACTCGAGAGGGAGGCGCATGAGCGCGCGACAGACAGCTGTAGACCCGGATCACGCGCGCAGGTTTCACCTGCCCCACGCGCATCTCGAATCGGTTTTCGGCGGCGACTGGTTCGGGCTGAAGGCCGAGGCCTTCGCCCGCTTCTTCGGAACGCCGACGTTCCTCATCGCCCAAACGGTCATCGTCGTCGTGTGGATTTGGGCCAATGCGGCGGGCTGGACCCAATTCGACATCTATCCCTTCATCCTGCTCAATCTCGCTTTTTCGTTGCAGGCCGCCTACGCCGCGCCACTGATCCTGCTCGCCGAGACGCGCCAGGCCGACCGCGACAAGGTCAATTCGATCGCCGACGCCCAGCACCGTGAGGACCTGCACCGGATCAACGAGGAGCGCCAACAGCAGATGCAGAAGCAGACGGCGCTGCTGGTCGATATGCTCGCCCAGAACACATCGCTGACCGAGAGCGTCGCGACCCTCCTGCGGCAGAACACGGAGCTGACCGAGACCGTGAAAGCGCTCGCCGAACGGATCGAAACGGCGACGGCCCAGGCGAACGACCGCATTGCTCGGATTGCGAAGGGATGAGCGGCGTTCCGGGCGGCGCGGCGCAGGCGGCGCTTGGCCTTTGACTTCGCGCCGGTCTTGACCCAAGTAAGCGCATGCCCTCGACGATAAAAATCTGCGGCCTGTCGACCGCGCCGACGCTGCGCGCTGCGCTCGCGGCCGGCGCGGACATGATCGGCTTCGTCTTCTTCGAGCGCAGCCCGCGCTTCGTCGCGTTCGATCGCGCGCGCGAACTGGCGGCTGAAGCGCGCGGGCGGGCGAAGGTCGTCGCGCTCAGCGTCGACGCCCCCGACAAAGCGCTGGCGGCGATCGTCGCGGCGACCGCCCCCGATCTCCTGCAACTGCACGGCAAGGAAAGCCCGGCGCGCGTCGCCGGGATCAAGCGCGCCTTCGCCGTTCCCGTCATGAAAGCGCTCGGGGTCGAGACGGCCGAGGACCTCGAACGGGCGGACGACTACGCGGAGGCCGCCGACTGGCTGCTGATCGACGCCAAGCCGCCGAGAGACGCCACGCGGCCGGGCGGCAACGGCGTTCCCTTCGATTGGCGCCTGGCGCAAGACTTCGCGCCGAAAAAGCCCTGGCTGCTGTCGGGCGGCCTCGATCCGGCCAACGTCGGCGAGGCGATCGCGCTGTCGGGCGCGCGCGGCGTCGACGTCTCCTCAGGGGTCGAGAGCGCGCCCGGCGTCAAGGACGTCGGCAAGATCGAGGCGTTCGTCGCCGCCGCGCGCGCCGCATTTTCGCGCTCGCACGACGCAAGGAGCATCGCGTGACCAAGTTCGACAAGCCCAATTCCTTCCGCGCCGGCCCCGACGAGCGCGGCCACTTCGGCATATTCGGCGGCCGCTTCGTCGCCGAAACCCTGATGCCGTTGGTGCTGTCGCTGGAGCAAGCCTACAACGCCGCCAAGGCCGATCCGAGCTTCCAGAGCGAACTCGACTATTTCCTCAAGCACTACGTCGGCCGCCCGAGCCCGCTCTATTTCGCCGAGCGGCTGACCGAAAAGCTCGGCGGCGCGAAAATCTACTTCAAGCGCGACGAGCTCAACCACACCGGCGCGCACAAGATCAATAACGTGCTCGGCCAGATCCTGCTGGCGCGGCGGATGGGCAAGAAGCGCATCATCGCCGAGACGGGCGCCGGCCAGCACGGCGTCGCCGCCGCCACCGCCTGCGCGCGCTTCGGCCTGCGATGCGTCGTCTACATGGGCGCGGTCGACGTCGAGCGGCAGAAGCCGAACGTCTTCCGCATGAAGATGCTCGGCGCCGAGGTGCGCCCGGTGCAGTCGGGCGCGCGCACCCTCAAGGACGCGATGAACGAGGCCTTGCGCGACTGGGTGACCAACGTCGCCGACACCTTCTACTGCATCGGCACCGCGGCGGGGCCGCATCCCTACCCGGCGATGGTGCGCGACTTCCAATGCGTGATCGGCGACGAGACGCGCGTGCAGATGCAGGAGGCGGAGGGGCGCCTGCCCGACAGCCTGGTCGCCTGCATCGGCGGCGGCTCCAACGCGATCGGCCTGTTCCATCCCTTCCTCGACGAGCAAAGCGTCGAGATTTTCGGCGTCGAGGCGGCGGGCCTCGGCCTCGACGTGCCCGACGGCCACGCCGCCTCGCTGTCGGGCGGACGCCCCGGCGTGCTGCACGGCAACCGCACCTACCTCTTGATGAACGAGGACGGCCAGATCAGCGAAGGCCATTCGATTTCCGCCGGCCTCGATTATCCCGGCGTCGGCCCCGAACATGCCTGGCTCAAGGAAACGGGCCGGGTGACCTATCTCTCGGCCACCGACGAGGAGGCGCTCGCCGCGTTCCAGATGTGCTCGCTGCTGGAGGGCATCATCCCCGCCCTGGAGCCCGCCCACGCGCTCGCCAAGGTGATCGAACTCGCGCCGAAACGCCCGCGCGACCATCTGATGGTGATGAACCTGTGCGGACGCGGCGACAAGGACATCTTCGCGGGGGCGGATCGCCTCGGCGGGATGTGAGGCGGGCGACGAATTGAAAGACTATATCCGCGAGTCGCATCGCCTCGTCGCGCTCGGCCTCACGCAACTTAAGCGGCGCGAATTGGGCCTGGAGCGACGCGCGCGCCGCGAAGTCATGCGGTTTCCGGGTGAATAGCTCTTCGGAAGACGGGCGCTCCGCCGAGCGCGCGATTCGCACACCGAAGTTGGACGCCCTACCTTTCCGCCGTGCCTGATCCGTGCTCGGCGTCAAGGCTCGCGCGCTTTACGCGCGAGCCTTGACCCCTGCGCGCGGCTCAGGCTCTTGGTTTTCCATGATCGTTGCTGCGCGAGCAGGCCCTGCGGGCCGGCTTCGCTCAGCAACGATCATGGAAACAAAACCGCCGCATAGGAGCGGCGCAGTCATCGCGCAGCAACCGTAGCGAAGCGAAGGAGCCGCGTAGCGGCTTGACAGCGACGATCCGATGTGGCTGCCGGCGATCGAAACATGTGTAGGCGCCCTAGCCAGCTTGCGGGGGTCCGGGCGTGAGTTCCCGCGAGCGAATCACCCGAAAACCGCGTCACCCTTCCTTCCCCGCCACGCCGGCCTCGGCGAACGTCGCCATGCCGTTGTGGCAGGCGACGGCGCAGCGGACGACGCCGACCGCGAGCGCCGCGCCCGAACCTTCGCCGAGGCGCATGCCGAGATCGACGAGCGGCGCCTTGCCTAAGCGCCGCAACGCCTCCGCGTGGGCGCTTTCGGCGGAGACGTGGGCGGCAAGGCAATGGTCGAGCGCGCTGGCGTCGAGCGCGTGCAGCACGGCCGCCGCGGAGCAGACGACGAAGCCGTCGAGCAGCACCGGCACGCGTTGGATGCGCGCGGCGAGAATCGCGCCCGCCATCGCGGCGATTTCGCGCCCGCCGAGACGTCGCAGGACTTCCAGCGGATCGCCGAGGTGTTCGCGATGGCGCGCGACCGCCGCGCGGACGGCCTCCGTCTTGCGCCTCAGCCCCGCGTCGTCGACGCCCGTGCCGCGGCCGACCCAATCCTCCGCTTTGCCGCCATAGAGCGCGTGATAGATCGCGGCGGCGACGGTGGTGTTGCCGATGCCCATTTCGCCGACGCACAATAGATCGGGTCTCGCGGCGAGCGCCTCCATGCCGAACGCCATGGTCGCCGCGCACGCCTTTTCGTCGAGCGCCGGTTCTTGCGTGATGTCGCCGGTCGGCCGCTCGAGCGCGAGTTCGAAAACTTTCAGCGAAATGTCGAAGGTCTTGCAGATCTGATTGATCGCCGCGCCGCCGTTGGAGAAATTGGCGACCATCGCCTGCGTCACCGACGGCGGGAACGGCGAAACGCCCTGGGCGACGACCCCATGGTTGCCGGCGAAAACCGCGACGAGCGGCGCGTCGACGTGCGGGCGCGCGGCGCCCTGCCAGGCCGCCAGCCATTCGGCGATCTCTTCGAGTCGCCCGAGCGAACCGGCCGGCTTGGTCAATTCGGCCTCGCGCGCTCGAACGGCGGCGAGCGCCGCCGCGTCGGGCTTGGGCATCGCGCCGACCAGGGCGCGGATATCGTCGAAAGGAGGCGTCGGGACGTTCATGGCGGGGCGACTCTGGTTACGATGCGTGAGCGCGCAAACCCGTAAAGGAATTTTGCCGCGAAGGAAACCGCCGCGCCGCTATTCGGCCGCCGCGCGCAGCGCCATGCAGCGCCTCAGTTGGGCGCGCAAGGGGGCCGGCTTCAGCGGTTTGTTGAGCAGCGCGACGTCGGCCAGCGCCGCCGCTTCGCGCACTTCCTGGCTGCGGTCGGCGGTGGCCAGAATCGCCGCGACGGGAAAGCCGACGCGTTGGCGCAGCGCCGCGATGGCGGCCAGCCCGTCGCCTTCGTCCAAATGATAGTCGGCGATGATCGCGTCCGGAGCGCCGTCGAGAGTCGCGAGCGCCTCGAGCGCCTCCTCGAGCGAGCGGGCGACGGCGACGCGGCATCCCCATTTGCTCAGCAGCGCGCGCAGGCCGTCGAGCACGCGCGGCTCGTTGTCGATCGCCAACACCCTGAGGCCGCTCAGCGCCTCGCCCGCCAGCGCCGGCGCCGACGGGGAAGCCTCGGCGGCGAGGGCCGGGCTCGCCGCGCCGAGCGGCGCCAGCACCGCGAACACCGAACCGGCGCCGGGCTCCGAGCGCAGCGTCACGGCGTGGCCGAGAACCCGCCCCAGCCGCTCGACGATGGAAAGGCCGAGCCCGAGGCCGCGCGCCGCCCGCGCGCCCTGTTCGAGGCGCTCGAACTCTTCGAACACCTGGCGATGCTTGTCGGCGGGAATGCCGAGCCCGGTGTCCCAAACCTCGATCCGCACCGCGTCCGCGACGCGGCGGCAGCCGACCAGCACCCGTCCTTTGAGCGAATATTTGAGCGCGTTGGACACGAGATTTTGCAACAGCCGCCGCATCAGCCGGCGATCGGAGCGCACGCAGAGCGAGGAAGCGACGAAGCGAAGCCCGAGTCCTTTCGCGCGCGCGGTCGGCGCGAATTCGATTTCGAGCTGACGGAAAATGTCGTTGACGCGAAAGTCGACGATTTCGGGCCGCGTCGCGCCGGCGTCGAGCCGGGATATGTCGAGCAGGGCGCCCAGGATTTCCTCGACCGCCTCGAGCGAGGCATTGACGTTGCGCGCCAGCGCGACGCGTTCCTCCGCGCCGGCCTCGGCAGCGCTTTCGGTCAGCGTGCTGGCGTACAGGCGCGCCGCGTTCAGCGGCTGGAGAATGTCGTGCCCCGCCGCGGCCAGGAAGCGCGTCTTGGACAGATTGGCCTCCTCCGCCTCGGTCTTGGCGCGCGCCAGCGCCTGATTGAGACGTTCGAGCTCGGCGGTGCGCGCCTGCACGCGCCGCTCCAGCCGCTCGTTGGCGGCGGCGAGTTCCTCCTGGGCGAGCACGCTCTGCGTCACGTCGGTGTAGGTGGTGACGATCCCGCCGTCGGGCAGCCGCGCCGAGCGGACTTCGATCACGCGTTGGGAGGGGTAGAGCCGCAGGCGCAACGGCTCGTCGTCGTTGAGCAGACTTTCGATGCGCTCGGCGACGAAGTCGTCGGAAGAGCCCGGCCCGTAGGCGCCGCGCGAGGCGTTGAAACGCACGATCTCGTCGAGGCCGACGCCGAGCCTGAGCATCGAGGGCGGCAGGTCGAACAGATCGGCGAATTCGCGGTTCCAGGCGGTCAAGGCGAGATTGCTGTCGAACACCGTGATGCCCTGGCGCGCATGGTCGAGCGCGTGTTGCAGTTGATCGCGGCTCGACTGTATCGCCGCCGCGGCGTCGTCGAGCAATTTCAGCGCCGACTTGCCCGACATCGCGCGCCGACGCAGCAATAGCGACAGCACCAGCCGCGAGGTCGAAGCGCCGATCGCCGGCGAAAGCAGATGCTCGGCGTGGCGGATGAGATGGGCGTCCGCTTCGTCGCCGGCGGCGAGTTGGAGCCCGCGCTCGCCCATGAACGCCTCGAACGCGCGCCGCGCGCGCGCCGCGCCGAGATAGCGCGCCACGGTCGCCTCCACTTCGCCCATCGTCGCCGAGGCGCGCCACAGGCGGAAGGCCTGCGGCTTGCCGCCCGGCGCGGCGCCGGCGAAGGCCATCGCCTGCGTGCGCTCGAGCGGCGTCGCCTTGCGCGTCAGCGATACGAGAACGAACGCCGCGACATTGGCGCCGAGCGAAAGCGCGACGCCGCCGACCAGCGGAATGGGCGAAAACGCGATCAGCGCCGCCGGCCGAAGCCAGACGATTCCGAGCGGCCCGCCGGAAAGAAGACCGGCGAACGCGCCGTCGGCGTCGAGCGAAGGCAGAAACAGCACGTAGACCCAGACCAGCGACCCGAGGACCATCCCGGCGACCGCGCCGCGCGCGGTGCCGCGCCGCCACATCAGCCCGCCCAGGAACGCCGGCCCGATCTGCGCGATCGCCGCAAAAGAGAGAAGCCCGATCGAGGCGAGCGCCGCGCCGTTGGCCAGCCGCGCATAGAGAAAGCCGAAGAACAGAACGGCGAGGATCGCCGCGCGACGCGCCAGCAGCACATGCGCGCCGATTTCGCCGGCCGCCGCGTCGGCCTGCCCGGCGCGCCGGCGCAGCAGGATCGGCATGACCAGATCGTTGGAGGCGGTGATCGCCAGCGCGACGCTGTCGACCACCACCATGCCGGTGGCCGCCGACAACCCGCCGAGCATGGTCGTCAGCGCCAGAAAGCGCGCTCCCGCGTTGAGCGGCAGGGCGAGAACCGTCAGATCGCGATCGATCGCCCCATTGGCGAAAGTCGCCAGCCCGGCGATCGCCAGCGGCGCGACGAACAAATTGATCAGTATGAGATAGGCGGGGAACAGCCAGGCCGCGGCGACGATGTCGCGCGCATCGCGGTTCTCGACGACGCTGACGTGGAACTGGCGCGGCAGCAGCAGGATCGCCAGAGCCGAGAGCAGCGTGGTGGCCAGCCAATTGGCGGGATCGGGGGCCGATTGGATCACGCCGCCGATGCGCGGGTCGGTCAGGGCGACGCGCGCCAAATCGCCTAAGCCGCCGAAAAGAACCCAGACGACGAAGGCGCCCACGGCGAGGAAAGCCACCAGCTTGACGACGGATTCGACCGCGATGGCCAGGATCAGCCCATTCTGATGCTCGGTCGGATCGATGCGCCGCGTGCCGAAAGCCATGGCGAACGCCGCCAGCACCAAGGTCACCGCGAGGTAGAAGGCCGAAGAAGGCGCGCCCGGCGTCAATCGGCCGTGTTCGAACGAGTCGACGACCATCAGGATGGTCTGGGTGATCGCCTTGAGCTGAAGCGCGATATAGGGCGCGGAGGCCATCAGCGCGATCAGCGCGGCGAGCGCCGCCACGCCTTGCGACTTGCCGTAGCGCGCGGAGACGAAATCGGCGACCGTGGTCAGGTTCTGCGCCCGCGCGAGGCCGGCGATGCGCGCGATCAGCCGATGGCCGAAGCCGACGACCAGGATCGGCCCGATATAGATCGGCAGGAAGTCGAGGCCGTGCGCCGAAGCGAGCCCGACCGAACCGTAATAGGTCCACGAGGTGCAGTAGACCGCGAGACTCAGCGCATAGACGAGCGCGCGCCGCCGGCCGACGACGAACCGCCGCCCGCCGTGATCGCCCCACCACGCCACCGCGAACAGGAAGCAGACATAGCCGATCGACGCGACGAAGACAGTCGAACCGTTCAACATGGCTGGGCGTTGCAGGGCGGGATGGCGGGCGGCATGAAAATAGTCTATCGCCAAGCGCGGCTTGCGTCACCCGGGCGGGAAAGTCGCCGGCGCCCTCATCAACCGAAGCGCTCCTGCGTTCGTCTAACCCTCTCGCGTTTCCCGCCGCCGGAGCCGCCGCCCCATGAACAATCTCATCACCGACGTTCCCGGCCTCTCCGTCGGCGCGGCGCAAGACGCGCGGCTCGCCTCGGGCGTCAGCGTCGTTCTGTTCGACGCGCCGGCGAGCGCCGGCATGGCGGCGCCCGGCGGCGCGCCGGCGCTGCGCGAGGGCGCGCTGCTCGCCCCTGAGACGACGGTCGCCCAAGTCGACGCTTTCGTCATTTCCGGCGGCTCGACCTTCGGCCTCGACGCGGCGGGCGGCGTCATGGCGTATCTGGCCGCCGCCGGGCGCGGCCTGCCGGTCGGATCGGCGCGCGTGCCGATCGTTCCCGGCGCGGCGCTGTTCGATCTCGACAACGGCGGCGACAAGGCCTGGGGCCGGCGCGCCCCCTATTGGGATTTGGGCTACGCGGCGGCGGCGAACGCGGCCGAGATTTTCGCGCTGGGGACGGCGGGCGCCGGCTACGGGGCCACGATTTACGATCTCAAAGGGGGGCTCGGCTCGGCGAGCGCGAAATCCTCCGGCGGATTCCTCGTCGGCGCGCTGGTCGCGGTCAATTCGGTCGGGCGCGCGACGCGCGGCTCGACCCCGTGCCTCTGGGCGGCGCCCTTCGAACGCGGCGCGGAGTTCGGCGGGCTCGGCGTCGGCGCGCCCGCCGCCGATGCGCTGGACTTGGCGCTCAAACGCGACGCGCCCGCCAACACCACGCTCGCGGTCGTCGCCACCGACGCGCCCTTGAGCACGGCCGAGGCGACGCGGATCGCCATCATGGCCGCGGGCGGCTTCGCGCTGGCGTTGCGCCCGGCTCACGCCCCGGCGGACGGCGACATCGTCTTCGCCGCCTCGACGGCGCGCGTCGCGCGGGCGCCGACGTTGCGCGATCTCACCGAGATCGGGACGCTGGCCGCCGAATGCGTCGCGCGCGCGATCGCGCGCGGCGTCTACGAGGCGACGCCCCCGCCCTTCGCCGGCTCGCCGCCGAGCTGGCGCCAGCGTTGGGGCGCAGGTTAGGGTCGTAAGACGGGATTTTCCGAAGCGCAAGAGCCTAGAAACGTAAGGTTGTTCGCCAATGGCCAGGGTAACTGGAAGGCTTATCGCAAAGCACAACGGCATAGCCGTGGCGCACGCTCTCTACAGAAAATCAGGCGACTGGTATCATATACTCAAAGAATTTCCGGCTGCCCTGTTGGACGAAGGTGGCTATATCAAGTTCGAAACCCCTGAATCATATAACAATTTCGTCGCCGATGGAGACAAAAGTGGTATTTACCAGAATATTCAGACGAATACACTCACCATACGCGATGGGATCTCCGCGCATAAGACTTACAATCCGTTTCCAGAAACTTCCCTGTTCCCTGATGAAATTGTAAGTTCGGCCATTGTCACTGAGGACGCGAGCCGCCAAGTAACTGTAAATTCTTACGAACGAAGCGCGTCAGCAAGAACAATATGCATCAGCAGGTGGGGACTTAATTGTTGTGTGTGCAAGGTAGGTTTTGAGAAAGAGTACGGGGAGATTGGCGAAGGTTTCATACACGTTCATCATCTCATACCAATCTCTACGATAGGAAAGGAATACAAATTGGACGCAGAAAGGGATTTGCGCCCAGTGTGCCCCAATTGTCACGCGATGCTGCATCGCCACGAGCCTCCTCTCTCAATCGAAGAACTTCAAAATATGCGCCGCCACGCGATGCCTAAGTAGAACGTTCGTGCGTTTCAGTCCCGAAACCGCTCTACCTGAACCGCTCGGCGCGGAACGGCTTGGGATCGACGAACGGCGCTTCGCCCGCCATCAGTTGCGCCAGCAGCAGGCCGCTGACCGGGCCGAGCGTCAGGCCGAGGTGCTGGTGGCCGAAATCGAACCACAGGCCCTTGTGGCGCGGCGCCGGGCCGATCACCGGCGCCATGTCGGGCAGGCACGGCCGTTTGCCGAGCCACGGCTCGGCGTCGCGGCGTTCGGCGAGCGGAAACAGCTCGCGCGCGAACGGCTCCAGCCGGTCGAGATGGGCGCTGGAGGGCGGATCGTCGCGGCGCGCGAATTCCGCGCCGGTGGTCAGGCGGACGCCGCGCGTCATCGGCGCGAGGATGTAGCCGTTTTCGATATCGTACACCGGCCGGTTGAGCGCGGCGCTCCCCGCCGCGCCGTAATGCATGTGGTAGCCGCGCTTGACGCCGAGCGGCAGGCGATAGCCGAACGCGCGCGTCAGATCGGACGACCACGGCCCGAGCGCGACGACGACGTCGGAGGCTTGCAGCGGACCGTCCTCGGTCGCCGCAGTCCAGCCGGCGCCGGAGGCTTGCAGCGCGCGCGCGTCGCCCTTGACGAGCTTGCCGCCGCGCTTGACGAAGAGATTGGCGTAGGCCTTGACCAGCGCTTCCGGGTCGGGGGTGGTCAGCGGATCGGTGAAATGCACGCCGCCCTTGGCGAGCCCGCTCAGGGACGGCTCGAGCGCCACGAGCCGCTCGCGGTTCAGTTCAACGGCGACGACGCCATAGGGCTTCGTCTCCTCGATGTCGGCGAGCGCGAGGTCTTCGCCGCGCGAGCTGCGGAAGACCTTGATCCAGCCGCCTTCGCGCAGCAGCGCGCGCGCGCCGGCGGCTTCCGCGATCGCGCGATGTTCGGCGAGGCAGCGCAGCACGAGCCCGCGCATCGCCATCGCCGTCCTCATGCGCGCCTTCGGCGAGGAGGCGAGAAAATAGCGCCACACCCACGGCGCGACCCAGGGCAAGGAGCGGTAGCGGATCTGCACGCGCGGATCGCGATTGAGCGCGCCGACGGCGATTTCGATGGGCGCGCGCGGAAACACGTAGGGAAACACCGCCTCGCTCTGCACGATGCCGGAATTGCCGGCGCTGGTCTCGCCCGCCGCGACGCCGAGCCGATCGACGAGAACCACGGCGCGGCCGCGCGCCTGGACGTGCAGCGCCGCCGAGACGCCGACGATTCCGGCGCCGAGAACGATGACATCGGTGTTCGAAGGCACGCGGCGATTCTCCCGGCTGCGGACTCAACGTTCCGATATGCCCGGCGTGAGGTCGCCGTGGCAATGGGCCATGAAGACGCGGGGGGCGCGGGTCTCGATCTTTGCCCCGGCTTCCTATAGACAGCTGCTGCCCTTTTCCCCAATGGACTCGCTCGCATGATCCCGCGTTATTCCCGTCCCGAAATGGTCGCGATCTGGGCGCCGCAGACGCGCTTTAAGATCTGGTTCGAGATCGAGGCGCACGCCTGCGACGCGCTCGCCGAGATCGGCGTCATTCCCAAAGAGAGCGCCAAGGCGATCTGGGAGAAGGCGGGCGCCGTGACCTTCGACGTCGCGCGCATCGACGAAATCGAGCGCGTCGCCAAGCACGACGTCGTCGCGTTCCTGACCCACCTCGCCGAATTCATCGGCCCGGACGCGCGCTTCGTCCATCAGGGCATGACCAGCTCGGACGTGCTCGACACCTGCCTCGCCGTGCAATTGCAGCGCGCCAGCGACTTGCTTGTCGCCGACGTCGACGCCTTGCTGGCGGCGCTGAAGCGGCGCGCCCACGAATACAAGCTGACGCCGACCATCGGCCGCTCGCACGGCGTTCACGCCGAGCCGACGACCTTCGGCCTCAAGCTGGCTCTCGCCTATGCCGAGTTCGCGCGCGCCCGGGCGCGGCTGGTCACGGCGCGCGCGGAAATCTCGACCTGCGCGATTTCCGGGGCGGTGGGCACCTTCGCCAACATCGATCCGCGCGTCGAGGCGCACGTCGCCAAGAAAATGGGCCTCGTCCCGGAGCCGATCTCGACCCAGGTGATCCCGCGCGACCGCCACGCCGCGTTCTTCGCCGCGCTCGCCGTCGTCGCCTCCTCGATCGAACGCCTCGCCATCGAAATCCGCCACCTCCAGCGCACCGAAGTGCTGGAGGCGGAGGAGTATTTTTCCGACGGGCAGAAGGGCTCCTCGGCGATGCCGCACAAGCGCAATCCGGTGCTCGCCGAGAACCTGACCGGCCTCGCCCGCATGGTGCGCTCTTACGTGACGCCGGCGCTCGAGGACGTCGCGCTGTGGCACGAGCGCGACATTTCCCATTCCTCGGTCGAGCGCATGATCTGCCCCGACGCGACGATCGCGCTCGATTTTGCGCTGGCGCGGGCGGCGCAAGTCGTCCGCGAGCTCGTCGTCTATCCCGAGAACATGCGCAGGAATCTCGACCGGCTCGGCGGCCTCGTCCACTCCCAGCGCGTGCTGCTGGCGCTGACGCAAAAGGGCGTCTCGCGCGAGGACGCCTATGCGCTGGTGCAGCGCAACGCCATGCCGGTGTGGCGCGGCGAGGGCGATTTCCTGGGCTTGTTGAAGGCGGACAAGGACGTGATGAAGGCGCTATCGCCCGCCGAGCTCGAAGCGCTGTTCGACCTCGGCTATCACCTCAAGCACGTCGACATGATTTTCGCGCGCGTGTTCGGGGAGTGATTGTGTCCAGCGGGATGATGGGTGACAATCTGGACCGGGATGATGGGTGACACATTTTCAGGTTTCTGAGGGTTGTTGCGCCGCCGGCTCGTCCTTAAGGACGGGCCGGCGGCGCAGGCGGTTTGTTTTGGCGTCGATGACGCCGAGCGGCAGGGCGTAGAAGCGGACTTGCCATTCGCCCTGTTCGGTTTCTTCGACGCAGACGGTCTCGCCGGC
>Ga0326727_10004040_pt1 | contig 45187 bp, 39 predicted proteins | sample MB2enrmetagenome_FD_207643 | JGI IMG/M metagenome (GOLD analysis project Ga0326727, IMG submission 207643) | Lab enriched peat soil microbial communities from McLean, Ithaca, NY, United States - MB29MY | ecosystem: Environmental > Terrestrial > Soil > Wetlands > Peat | place: USA: New York... | reverse complement strand
TCGTGCGAGGCTTCGATCTCGTGCCGGAAGACGATCTCCGCGGCGCCCTCTGCTCCCATCACCGCAATCTCCGCCGTAGGCCATGCCACCACTCGATCCGCACCCAGGCCCTTTGAGCACATCGCAATGTAAGCGCCGCCATACGCCTTGCGGAGCACGACCGTGATCTTGGGAACCGTCGCGGCCGAATAAGCGAACAGCAGCTTGGCCCCATGCCGGATGATGCCGCCGCGCTCCTGCTCCACTCCCGGCAGAAAACCCGGCACATCCACAAATGTCAGGAGCGGAATATTGAATGCATTGCAGAAACGCACAAACCGTGCGGCCTTGTCCGAAGCGTTGATATCGAGCACGCCTGCCATTACACTCGGCTGGTTCGCGATGATTCCGACCGGCCGGCCCTGCAGGCGTCCAAATCCGATCACGATGTTGGAAGCAAATCCCGATTGAATTTCAAGGAAGTCACCGTAATCGACAACGCGCGTGACGATGGCGCGAACGTCATAGGCGATCTTCGGATCGACGGGGATGATCCCGTTCATGTCGGAATCGGATTTGATCCGCGAATTGAACGGCATGCGCGGCGGATCTTCCATATTGTTCGAAGGCATGAAGCTCAGCAGGCGCCGGCACAACTGCAGCGCCTCCTTGTCATCCTGCGCAATCAGGTGGACCACACCCGACCGGTTCATTTGCGATTGCGGACCTCCGAGTTCTTCCGCGCTTACATCTTCGCCGGTCACCTGCTTGATGACCTGCGGTCCGGTGATGAACATGCGCGCCTGGCGCGTCTGGATGACGAAGTCGGTGAGAGCCGGGCTGTATGCCGCTCCGCCGGCACAGGGGCCGCAGATCACGGCGATCTGCGGGACCGTTCCCGAGAGCTGCACATTGCGGTAGAAGACGCGGGCATAGCCGTCGAGGCTGTCGATGCCCTCCTGCACGCGCGCGCCGCCGGAGTCATTGATGAAAACAAATGGCGTGCCGGTCTTGAGCGACATGATCATCATCTCGACGATCTTGCTGCAATGCACCTCGCCCGCCGCGCCACCCAGCACGGTGAAATCCTGGCTGGCAAGGTGCACGAGCCGGCCGTCGATTGTTGCCGGGCCTGTAACCACACCATCGGCGGGCAGATCTTTTCCAGCCATGCCAAAGTACGTGGCGCGATGCAGCGCGAAGAGTCCAACCTCTTCGAAGCTGGATTTGTCCACGAGGGCGGCAATGCGCTCGCGCGCGGTAAGTCTGCCCGAAGCGTGGTGCTTCTCGACCCGCTCGCGGCCCCCGCCCATCTCCAACTCGGCACGCCGGGCACGCAGATCGGCAATCCGCTCCTGCATTGTTTTGGGTTTTGCGCGTTCTTCCAGCTTGGCCATTCAGGCTCCAGATCACAGGTTGGGTTCGGGATGCCGCAGCATGGGCAGCGCAATCACGCGCCCAGAACGCAGAACACTCCATGGTGCTCCGCCATGCGGCATTAATCCGTCCGTAACCTTCGCAATTCTAAGCGTGTGGAAGAACAAGCGATGTGATCTGGTTCACGGTGCAGGAGGGCAGAGAAGGGTCGCTCAGATGATCAGATTCACAGCTCCTTAAACTGCCGGATAGCCGCGATCGTCGATCGGCGGCGATTCGATATAAGTGCATGCAGTATATCAACTTACACCACTACTCAAGTATCGCGAAGCCTAAGTGCGGTTGGATTCGCTCAAGACGACTGGCAATCAGAATCCGGCGAATCAGTTTCCGACCACAAGCACCTGGAAACTTCCGTCCACAGCTGCAATATTGATTGGCGCGCCATCCACGGGAGGATTGTTCATCACGGCGCCGGAGCTCCGGCCATTGCGCTATCCTTATCCCCGTATCGGCCCAACCGGCTCAATTGGGGGCTCTCCATGGGCGAATTCGTTCTCAATATCAACGGCAAACGCTACGGCGTGAACGCCGGCTCTGACGAAACGCTGCTCTCTGTTCTGCGCAACCGGCTGGAGCTCACAGGCACAAAATACGGCTGCGGCGAAGGCCAGTGCGGCGCCTGCACCGTGCTGATGGACGGCGCCCCCACGCGCTCCTGCTCCATTCCCGCCGTTGCCGCCGCGAACACGAAGATCATCACCATCGAAGGACTCGAGCAGGACGGCAAGCTCACCCCCGTTCAGAAGGCCTTTCTCGACGAAGGCGCTTTCCAATGCGGCTACTGCACCTCCGGCATGATCATGAGCGCCACCGCCCTGCTCCGCGATCATCATTCTCCCAATTACGAACAGATCCTGGGCGCCATGGACGGAAACGTCTGCCGATGCGGCTCCTACCCGCGCATCCTTGAAGCGATCAAACGCGCCGCCGGCCAGACAGCCTCTGGAGGTGGACGATGAGCCTCAACGAATTGCCAATGATTGGTGATCCCGAGAGCCTGTCCAGCGCGAAAGTATCGGGCTCGCGTTCCTCAAAACCGCCTCTCAATCGCCGCGACTTTCTCAAGGTCATCGGCGGCGGTCTTCTCGTCTGCCTCCGTCCAGTTTCATCGTGGACGCAGGAGTCCGGCCGAATGCTCGGCGGGCACGAACTTCCCAAGGACATCAACGCCTGGCTGCATATCGATGCGGACGGCCGGGTGAAGGTGTTCACCGGCAAGGCCGAAGTGGGCCAGAACATCCGCACCTCGCTGGCACAGGCCGTGGCCGAAGAACTGCGCGTACCCTTCGACTCCATCACCATGATCATGGGGGACACCGATCTCGTGCCGTGGGACATGGGAACCTTCGGCAGCCGCACCACTCCGACGATGGCCCCGCAGCTTCGCAACATGGCCGTCGCCGGCCGGCAGATGCTGCTGGAGATGGCAGCGCAACGCTGGAACACCGACGCCTCAAAGCTGATCGCCGAAGCAGGCAGGATCTCAACTCCCGACGGCTCCAAGTCGCTCACCTACGGCGAACTCACGCGCGGAGAGAACCTGGTGCGGACGGTCGGCGATCCTCCGCTGACCCCGGCAACAGAATGGAAGATTGCCGGAACGCCCGTCCCCAAGACGAACGGCCGCGATTTCGTGACGGGCAAACACAAGTTCCCTTCCGACATCGTTCGCCCCGGGATGATGTTCGGGACCGTGCTGCGCCCCCGGGGCTTCAACGCCACGCTGCAGTCGATCGACACCAGCGCCGCGGAGAAGATGCCCGGCGTGAATGTTGTGCGCGACGGCGATTTCACGGGGGTGGTTGCCGGCGATGCGTTCACCGCGCACAGCGCTATCGGTGCGATCCAGTCCGAATGGACGGTGCCCGACCAGCAAGGGAATCAGGGCCTCTTCGAGTACCTGAAGAACAATCCGGAAGGACGTGCGGAAGGCCCCGAGCATCAGACCGGCTCGGTTGATCAGGCCTATGCAAACGCCGACGTAAAGCTGGAATCGCAGTACACCGTCGAGTACATTGCGCATGCGCCGCTTGAGCCGCGCGCCGCCGTGGCCGAGTGGAACAACGGCAAGCTGACGGTGTGGACCGGCACGCAGCGTCCCTTCGGCGTGCGCGACGAGCTGATGCAGGCCTTTCATCTCTCTCCGCAGCAGGTTCGCGTCATCCAGCCCGACATGGGCAGCGGCTACGGCGGCAAGCACACCGGCGAAGCCGCCATTGAAGCGGCCCGCCTCTCCAAGGCAGCCGGCAAGCCCGTGAAGGTGGTGTGGACCCGCGAGGAGGAATTCAAGTGGGCCTATCTGCGGCCCGCAGGCCTCATCGAGATCAAGGCCGGCGCACGCCGCGATGGAACTCTCGTCGCATGGGAGCACCATAACTACAACTCCGGTCCCGCCGCCATCGGCACGCCCTACGACGTCGCAAATCAGCTCATCCAATTTCACCCGTCCAAGTCGCCTCTGCGCCAGGGTTCGTATCGCGGACTGGCCTCCACCGCGAATCACTTCGCGCGAGAGTCGCACATGGACGCGATGGCGCATGCTGCCCAGATGGAGCCGATCGCATTTCGCTTGAAGAATCTCAGTAATCCGCGGCTCAAAGCTGTACTCCAGGCCGCGGCCGACAAGTTCGGCTGGAGTGGTGCAAAGTCAACGCCCGACCGCGGTTTCGGCATTGCCTGTGGAACCGATAAGGGCGGTTTCGTGGCCACGTGCGCCGAGGTCTCGGTTGATCCATCGAGCAAGCAGGTGAAGATTCGCCGCGTGGTTCAGGCCTGGGAGTGCGGAGCAATCGTCAACCCCGATGGGCTGCGCAACCAGGTGCAGGGAGCGCTGGTTCAGGCCATCGGCGGAGCGCTCTTCGAGAGAATCCTGTTTGGCAATGGGCAGATCCAGAATCCGCTCTTCTCCAAGTACCGCTTGCCGCGCGTCAGCGATACACCGCAGATCGAAGTCGTGCTGCTCGACCGCAAAGACCTGCCCTCAGCCGGAGCGGGCGAAACCGGCATCGTGGGACTGGCTCCTGCCGTGGGCAATGCCATCTTTGCCGCAACCGGTATCCGCCTGCGAAGCATGCCCATGACGCCGGACAACAACATCATCCGCATATAGCTGATTTCATTTGCCGGGCAGATTCTCCGCTGTCCACGTCTTGCCGTCGATACTCATCCACGTTTGCAGCTTGTCGTTCACCAGCTCGAAGCGCGTCGGCGGCACGGCCTGCAACGCCGTAGTCTTTGTGCCGCCCGGCAGATTTCGCACCAGCACGGCACGTCCCATCCACTGCGCCGGAATCGGCTGCCAATGCCTGCCGTTGTCCTCGCTCAGAAACAGCGCGCCCGATGTGTCGATTGCGACGATTCGCGTTTCAGCCGAGGCCATCGAGAGAGCCTGCGCCCCATTGGGCAGCAAAATCTTGGGTATCTTTTTCATCCCTGCTGCCGCGGACGAAAGCCCAAGGTCCTTGCCGCTCATCGGAATATAGGAAAGCTGCGCAGCCGGCGCCTGAGGCGCAGGCGCCGCCTCTGTTGGCGCCTGTACCGAAACGGTCTCCGCGACCCCGCCCAGCGGGGCGCCTGCAATCACCCGCTTGTCTGCGGCGGTCTGGTTGAGATTCTGCGCCTGGCGGAGAAGATCCTGCTGCGACGTCGCAGACTGTTGCGGCACCACATTCTGCTGCTGAATCTGCCGCGCCATCGGTCCGCCAATCGGGGAGGTTTTCGCCAGCGCGGCAAATGTCCCATGGATCGCTCCACCGGCAACCCCCGGCGGCGAAACGATCGGCGGCGCAGCTTTGCCCAGCGCAGATCCTTGCTGCCGCACGACTCTCTGCTCCTCGACAACGCCGCTCGCCCCTTTCGTCCCCCGCATCGGCGCACTCGTTTGCTTCGGAGACGACTTTGCTTTTTCGACAGCGTTCGCCTGGGTTGCTGCCGGCGCGGGACTCGATGCGGTCTGAGCCGGCGTCGCACGCTGCAGCGTATCTGTTACGTTCGCGGCCATCTGCTTCTCGGTCTCCACACGCCGGAAGTGCACCACCACCGCAATCCCGATCAAGGCTGCCAGTGCACCGGCGGGAACCCACGCCCGCCGCCAACCGCCAAGCCAGGATGCGCGCAGCTTCGGCGGCGCACTTGCCTTGAGAGAAGCCGTCGCCGGCTCCGCTTCTCCCGCCTGCTGCGCGAGGAACACCACCTCCCGGCACCTGCTGCACGTGGCCATGTGCGCCAGGATCTGCTCGCGCTCACGGTTCGGCAGCAACTGCTCAGCAAACGCGGTCAGGCTGTCTGCATCGGGATGCATTCCGGGTTGGATCGTTGGGTTCATCCTGCGCTCTTCGCCTTTTCTGAAACCGTTTCTCTCTCCTCTGAGAGCAATGCGCTCGCCAGGGTTTCCTTCGCAGCCGCCGGATTCGCAAGAGCCTGCTTTGAGAACGACTCCGGCGGCGAACTTTGCAGCAGTTTTTTCAAATCGATCCTCAAATCCACGTCGCGCGGATCGGTGCCGAGCGCTTCCTCCGTAGCCTTGCGGCTCATTCCGCTCCTTTCTAAATTGCGCAACAACCGCTTGCGAACTGCATCCGTGGTGCGCCGAAGCCTTCTGCTCACAGTCGCTTCGTGCAAGCGCAGGAGCGCGCCGATCTCCGCCAGCGTCCTGCCGTCGACGTAATACGCCGCCAGCAGAAACCGTTCCTCCGCCGGCTGATCGCGCAACGCCCGATGCACAGCCTCGCTCAGCGTCGTCAGCATCGAAGGTTCAGGCTGCGGAACGGAATCAGGCATCGGCGCATCGAACGTCTGCTCTTCGAGCGCTTCTTCCCGATAGGTGCGCCGGTAGTGATCCACAAAGCGCTGCGTCAGCGTGGTCCTCAGCCATCCCAAAAGGGACCCGCGCCCTCGATACGAATCGAGCGGACACCTGCGCTCCCCGTCACGTGTCGTCAGCCCATAAAGCTCGGCGTAAAACGCGTCGGCCAGGTCGCGGCCCACCGTTTCACTGCCGCTGATGGCGATCGCCGCCCGCGTCAGCGGCTGGCTGTAGGTCGCCATGAAGTGCTCCCACGCGCGCCCGTTCCCCGCGGCGCACCCCTTCGCCAGCACCAGGTCCGCGAGTTTCACGCCCCTGAAGAACGCCGCCTGCTGCTCATTCGTCACCTCTGCGCCTGGATCGAGGCCAAAGTTCTGCCCCATCCCGGCGCGTAAAACGATTCGGTCGAACTCATCCCGGCCCAGACCCCACTGCCCTGCCCCGCACTCGCGCCAAAGCTCATCCAGCAGCGAGGGAAGGACGGTGACCGAAGGAGCCTGAGCCTCGACCGGCAGTGTTTCATCAACGGGCTGGAGGGGTGCTGCGTCCACGTCACGAAGATACGCCAAAAATCTTCTGCAAGAAACCCGGGCCTCCTCGTTCCCCGGTCGGAACCGGAGCCATTGCAGCCGGTGGAGGGTACGCATGAGCCATCGAATCAGATCCAGATTCATCCCCCTGGCGCTTTTGGGCGCAGCGCTCGCGGCATGGTTTGCGCTTCATCAGGCAGGTCAAGTGCATGCGGCCGCTGGACCAATAGAACCGCGCGCGTCCTATCGCGTTCTTGTCCCGATTGAGAGCGGCAATTTGCTTCTCTTTCCCGTGGTTGAATCGGGCAGAATGCCTGCATCGCCATTCCTCACGCTCGACGAGGGAATCAAGAGCGGGCAGGTTGAGGTCACCGAGGCAGGTCGTGTGCGGGGCCTGGTCCGTCCACGGCCTCCGGCCCTGCCCCAGAACGGCGTACTCCGCCCGTTTCCCGTCCCGCCGACCTATCGCGGCGACCAGGTCAACACGCTGGTGCTGATGAACAACTCCGAAAAGCCGCTTCTGTTGCTGGCCGGCGAAATCGTCACCGGCGGCAAGCAGGACCGGGTGATCGCGAAAGACCGCATCGTGCCCGCGGGCAGCGATCCCATCGATTTGAATGTCTTCTGCATCGAACCGGGCCGCTGGACGGAAGCGACTCCGACCTTTGGCGCATCAGCAAAATCACCGGCCATGAGCCTCATGGTCCAGCCCTCGGTGCGCGCGAAAGCGATGGTGGACAAGGACCAGCAGGAGGTATGGAACTCTGTGCACGGTTCCATCGCCGCCGCGCTCCAGGCTTCCTCGCCCTCGTCGCCGGGAATCGCAGGAGGCACACCGAGCCCGGCCAGCGTCGGCACCACCAGCTATGCCCAGGCCATGCAGAGCACCACCGTGAGCGTCAAGGTCGACGAAGCCGCCGCACCGGTGATGAAGTCGCGCGACCAGGTTCTTGAGAAACTGCGCGAAGAGCATGCCGTCGGCGTGGTTGTCGCTGTCCGCGGTGAGATCGTTTGGGCCGACATTTTCTCTGACGTCGACCTCCTCGCCCGCTACTGGACCAAGCTGGTACGCTCCTACGCCGCCGAGAGCCTGCTCGAAGGCGAAACCCACCCCGCGCCCAGCGTTGCCGAGGCCCAGCACTTCCTCGATGCTCCCGCGGGCGGCACTGAAACCAGCATCGGCGAGGTCGGCGTCTATCGTTACAGCGAACTCCGTTCCGGCGGCACCGAAACATTTGTGTTGGAATCGCTGCTGCCCGGCACCGTCTACGACGTGCACATCAGCAAGGTCAAACTGCGCGGAGAGGTACGGCGCATCACTCAGCCATTCGTGTACCGTTGAGCGCGACGCTTCGAATCACGCCGTATGCGGCTCAGGTTTCCACGGCGACTTTAGCCGCATACGATTCGATCAGAGGCTGGTATGGACCGCCGTCCCGGTGGGCACAGTTGCGCGCGACTTTGCTCCCAGGCGCACCAGGCGCGGCACTGCAATGAGCGCGATGGCAAACAACGAGATGGATCCCGCGATGAACTCCATGTGACCATGCCGCAAATCTTCAAACAACAGCTTCGCCGCAACGAATGCCAGCGCGACGTAGGCCAGGCGCGTGAGTTCGGGGAGTCCCCAGCGAGAACCTCCAAATGCCATGCACAGTGCAGTGAGACAGATTGTGAGCGTGCGCAGAAAGGCCACATGGTGCACGTCCAGCGCAAGGGCAAGAGCCGCCGCGGCCAGCACTCCATGCACGAGCAGCGCAATCAGCGCACAGGTAGCCACGAGCGCTGGAACAATCCGCAGGGCTTTCCGCTGCCACAATTCGTTCGCAGTCTTGCTTTCCACCAGGAACGCCACACCTGCGCACACCGAAACGCTCAGAATGCTGGCATCCACTCTGCGCGGCGACGATCCTGCAACCACATCGAAGATGTACTGCGGCAATCTTGAAACAACTGTTGCGCCGATGAGGAATAACGCGCCATGCAACTCCAGCGTTCCCGGCTCGACGCGTGCCGCCAACCAGGTCGCCGCCACCGCCGCAATCGCGAGCATGATTGCCGCACCCGGCCGCGGCAGCGCCCAAACCAATCCCGCCAGCAGCAGCGCCACGCTCCACAAACTAAACACGCGGAAGTTGCGGCGCTCCTCAAGCTGCCGCAAATAACGGAAGCTTCCCACGTACATGCTTGCAGAGAGGATGAGGCAGAACCCTCCCAAAACCACCGTCCCCTGTTGCGGCGCAAAATAGAGCACGCCCGCGACTGCGAGCAGAAATGCAATCATCGTCTGGATAGCGTCGAAGACGCTGATCCTGTTCCCGTGTATTATCGCTCGCACCGCCAGGGCTGTTCCGTTGATCGTAAACAGCAGGCAGGCCGGCACGATCAGCGCAGCCGCGCCCAGCTCCGGGTACTCGGCTCGCGCATTCTGCGGCCCGGAATAGATGAAGATCATTCCCCACGCCGCTGCGTCTGCGACCAGCGCGATCAGCGGCCACACCGACTGCGCATAGTCCCGCATCCTCGCGTATTCACTGACCAAGGCTGCATTCAAAAGCGCGACGAGGAACGGCAGAATATGATGCGTCGCCAACGCAAGTGCAGCCGCAGTTATCACCGCAACACTCTGCGCGATCCACATGCTCCGCGCGGCGTTTCCACGCATGTCGAGCACCGTGGCTAGCGTCACAAACGCAGCCAGAACTCCCGCACTCGCCATCGGCGTGAAGACGCGGAACTGCAGCGTGATCTCCCAGAGCATCGGTGCAAGAATCAGCGCCGACGTTCCGGCGTACACAACGCGAGCCAGGCCGCGCGAAACGCGCGAGGACCAAACCAGCCATCCAAAAGCATAGGCGACTGCCAATGCCGAAACAGGAAGCTTCGGCAGCACTCCTGCTGCCGCTACGGCGCGTAGGACGTAGGCTCCTGCGATGCCGAGCATAGCGCGCCCGATGATGGGAAATATGTTGGATGTTTCGAGATCTGATGCGCCGTCGCTGGAAGCCTCTATCGCCTGCGTGGTCCGCGACTCGATTGCTCCAGCCTTTGCTTCCCCGGGATGCTCCAGCGCATGGACGCGCCTTTCCAGCTCATCCACGCGGTTCAAAAGCAGTTCCAACGACTCGGGAGAATCTTTCATATCCCACCCGAACGGCACAAGGCCAAAGGCGATTAATCGCCCGTTGTAGCCTGCCGAACGTGTTCCGCAGTCCACGGCGGTAGCAGCTTCACCAGCGCCCACAGAATGAACAGAGGCAAAACCGTCAGTCCTGCCGCTACCAGCGAACCTTCCTTCGTGACCAGTGCCATCTTGTAGGTCGTATAACCAAGAAAGCTCTTTGAGAAAAGCTGACCGCCGATCACCACGTTCCACCGCATTGCGAAGATGCCCACCAACGCCAGGCTTCCCGCCGTCACATACATCCGCTTCCGCACCTGCTCCGGCAGCTTCACCAACTGCGTAATGAACAGCAGAATCAGCGGCGTCAGCGTTCCCAGCAGGATCTGGATCACGATGTGCGGGACGTAGAGTTTCGTATGCACCATGAAGTTCAGGCTGCGGAACGACTCATCGGCCTCATAGATACGATGGATAAGGTCGAGCATCTCCAGGCTGAAGTCGATGATGAAGATGTAGAAGAGGTACATCGCTATCGTGTCCACGCAGCGAATATCGATCTTCTGCCCGCGTAGCTTCGTCATCGCCATGTAGATCAGCATCACGCCCGCAATGCCCGAGACCATCGCCGAGAAGATAAACACAACCGGCATCAGCGGCGACGACCACCAGGGATTCGCCTTGATCGACCCGAAGATGAATCCGACATACCCGTGCAGCAGGAACGCGGACGGAATGCCGATCAGGGTGACGATCCAGCCGACCTTCTCATCAATATGCAGCGACCGCGGGCTGATGTTGTCCGAACCCAGTGTCATCACCTTGTAGATCCATTGCACCGGCCCTTTCGTCGACTGCGACAACAGCACGATATCGCGACGATAGTCGAGCCAGATCTCGAATACCAGCACGGCCATCAGGTACCAGAGGTACACATACCCGAACATCGCCATCGCCGACGTGCTATGCGGCGTGAAGTACATCTCCGGCGAACGCTCCGGGTGACCAAGATGCAATTGCAGCGGCAACGGCGCCACAATCAGAAACGAAAGCGCCGTGAGAAGTGCCAGCCGATAGGTGGGCTTCACCGCCTCAACTCTGAATACCCGCTCCAGCGAAGCCAGGATGAACGCGCCCGCCACCAGCCCGGTAATGAAGGGATACAGCACAATCAGCACGCTCCACTGCAGTCCGATCTCGTTCGGATACATGAAGCCTTCCACGCCGTTCATCACTTTCACCTGCTCGCCAAGAAACATTGCCAGATCGCACATCATCGCACCGACCCATCCAGCCCGTTGTAATAGGCTTTTGCACCCGTTGCCATTTGCGGCTTCAGCACCTGCACAGGATGCGTCTTCAGGAACTCGTGAATCGGATCCTTCGGATTCTTCAGATCCACCAGTTGCCGCGCGCCGGTCGGGCAGTTCTCACAGCACGCGGTCGTCAACCCCTTGGTAATGCGGTGGTAGCAAAGCGTGCACTTGTCCGCGACCTTCTTCTCCGGATGAATGTAGCGGCACCCATACGGGCATGCCTGCACGCAGTAGGCACATCCCAGGCAGTACTTCTGATCAATCAGCACCACTCCGTCCGGAGTCACAAACGTCGCGCCCACCGGGCACACCTGCGTGCACGGCGAGTCGGTGCAGTGGTTGCACATCTTCGGAACGAAGAAGTATTTACCCGCATCCTCCTTCGCAACCGGAAAACCTTCCTTGCCTCCGTCGGGCGAGATGACCTCGGGGTTGGTCATGTTCTCGTCCTCAACGTGGTAGCGCTCCACCCACGTGCGGAAGTAGCCGTCGGGCACATCGTTCTCCGCCTGGCAGGCGCGCACGCAGTTGCCGCAGCCGATGCACTTGGGAACATCGATCAACATGCCCCACCAGTGGTCACTTAGCTTGTAATTCGGTGCTTGCTCTGGTGTTCCTGCCAGCACGGCCTTCCACGCAACCGCGGCCGCAGGCATCAAAACCAGAAAATGACGTCGCGATAGATTCACTTCGCACCTCCTGCGGATGCGGCCGGTGCTGCTGCCGCTTCAATCGCGGGACTGTGCGGCTGGTGGCAGGTCTCGCACGGCACTCCGTTGGAGTGATCGACGGGATCGACCTGCGGGAAACCCTTCGGCTTCGCCGCGCTCGCCGTGTGGCAACGCGCGCAAAGAACCGCGGTGTCCGGCTTCACCGGTGTCACCGACGACGGATCGTCCGCGTGCTTCGCCAGCGGCCCATGGCAGGCCTCGCAGTTCACGTGCGCATGCTTGCCCTTGCTCTTCACATCCAGCACATCGCTGTGGCATGTCTCGCAGGTTTCGTGCCCGGCAAACTTCACCGGCCTAGCCGCGATCTCACCGATCGCAGCCCCGCGATAGTGACCGTACTGTCCGAAGCTGCGCGGAACCACGTAACCTCGAACCACAAGAAAAATAATGAACGCGAGAACGAACAGTCCCGCGAATCGGAATAGATGCCCTGCATCCTTGAAGGCGCTCATTGCAGCCCAATCTCCTGACGCTGCCATCACGAGGCTGATTGAGAATGCCCCATGTGATTTAAATCATTTTCAACGCCAAGACTGGCTGGTCGAAGATACGACTGTATGTGAGGTAGATCACGAATTCATGTGATGGCAGTCTCAATGCTGCCCCAGGCTTCTGAGCCGCAGTCGCTTGTTTTTCCTTTAATTTAACTAGTGACTAAGCTGGACTTATCGATTGTGAGATAAATCACGACTGCAGCGACGGCGTCAGATGCACCGCAACCGACTCCTCCCCTGCCGTCAGGCGCGTCAGCGTCAGCACCGTGATGTCGTCATCCTGACCGAAATTAACGGCAGCTTCGGTTGCCGCTGCGGCGTTGGTCGGCGACGAGAACAAATCCTCCAGCCGCTCGTATCCATACAACTCGCCCGTCCGGTTCCGCGCCTCGAGCAGTCCATCCGTGTAGAGAGCCAGGTGATCGCCGGGCCGTGTGGTCATCTCGCGTTCGACGTACGTCGTGTTCTGCGAAACTCCCAGCGGCAGCGCTCCGGGAATCTCGATCTCGTGCTTGTTGAGATAGGGCGCCGGATGGCCGGCGCTGGCCAGCACACAGGTGCTGTCGGGCTTCAACAGCAGGATGAGGCAGGTGGCAAACGCCCCCTGCAGCCGCCCGAAGAGCCGCCGGTTGAGCTGCGTCAGCAACTGTGCCGGGGCCGGATAGTCCTCCGCCAGCGCGCGCACCGCACCCACGATCAGCGATACCGCCATTGCCGCCTTCAGGCCCTTTCCGCTCACATCCCCCAGCAGCACCAGTGTCGATCCGCCCTCCACCGGGATGATCTGGAAGAAGTCGCCGCCCACCTGCTGCGCCGGACGATATGCGCTGGTCACGGTAAACCCCGGAACCTTCGGCAGGGTCTCGGGAATCAACACCTGCTGGATCTCCAGCGCGTTCTTGAACTCCTGCTCCAGTGCGGACTGCTGCTTCCGGTTCTCAATCGAGAAGCGATAAACCGCGTAGACAATCGAGACGAGCAGTAGCGTATTTGCCACCTGGCGGGGGGTGATGGGGTTGCCATTGAGCATGATCAGCGGAGCGTTCAGCTTGTCGGCCAATGTCCAATGGGTGTAGCGCACAAACTGCGAAGCGGCATTGCGCACCACGAAGATCATCTCAGTGGTGAAGGCTGCAGCGGCCACAAGCCAGCGCGCAGGATCAAGCCGCTTACGTCTCGCAATCGCGGCAATCACCAGCACAATTGGATATGTCTCGAGCGGTGTGAACATGCAGGTCAACCAGGCGTCTGCCAATTGCATCTGGCGCGCCCATGGCGAACTCCACCAGATCGTTATCACTCCATCCAGTCCAAACGTGATCACAAACGCCACAACCCAGACGCGAGTAAGCTTCACGATCCTGGAGCTCTCTTCAAGTCCAAGCAACAGCAGCACCAGAATCCACAGACAGACGTCCTGCGTCATCAGCACGGGCTGCAACAGCCCGTTCGCAACGGCATAAGGAAACTGGATCCGGAAGCCGCTCAGGAACTGGCCGATGATGGGGGTCAAGGCGTATCCGGCCATGGCCAGCAACACCCACTGCTTTCGATCCCGAAACCAGCCAAGGAAGCTGAGGAGCGCAACGAGCCCGTACAGCGAGTCGAGCCCGAAACTAAACTGGTGGCTCCGCAGCCAGTTATAGTCAATCTGCGCCTTGCGCTGGGCGATCGCCTCCGGTCCGCCCAGGTACGGCATTCTCTCGAAGCCGCCAAGCACGCCGGGATCATTTGATGCGAGCAGCGACTTCCAGACGCGAACAGCCAGAACGCCTGACTCTATGTGTCCCAGGCCGTAAGTTTGCGGAGGCTGACTGATGTACCAGGTCGGATCCGGCGGAAGCTTCCCGTTCTTCCCGATCGGTTGTCCGTTCCAGTAGAGCTCGTAGCAATCGTCGATGCCGGGAATGAGCAAGGCGAGTTCGCGCGGCGTCCCCTTCGTCGGATCGATCGTGAGGTGATACCTATACCACGCAAACCCCGTGTAGCTGTAGAAGCCCTGCGAACCCCACGTGTCCCCGGCCGTGATCTGCTGCCAATGCGAATCATCGAGCCCCGGCGCTGCCCAGGCCGGATCGTCGCCGATACGGAACTGCCAGGCTCTCTCGAGCGGCACGGCGTCTCTGCCGAGGCCCTCAAGGACATGGGCCGGGACCGCCGGCGCAGGATTTGCCACAGCTTCGGCCGCGCGCGCGACAACCGTGGCCATTGCGAAAAAGACAAGAAGTCCAACGAAGGGAAAGATCGACTTGCGGGGAAGCATGGCGAAAGCATACTCCGGCCGAGACGTCGAAAGTAAGAGGATTCTGCGGGATGCACCATACTCCAAAGCTCTTCACGGCGCCTGAAGCGATACGATTGTCTGGGAGAAGGTCATGGGAAAGATCCTCGACGGGGCTGCAATTGCGGCCGCAATCAAGCGGGAAGTGGCAGAGGAGGTCCGCGCCCTTACGGCACAAGGCATCCGCCCCGGACTGGCCGCGGTGCTGGTCGGCCACGTGCCAGCGTCTGAAATCTACGTCCGCAGCAAGGTGCAGACCTGCGCCGAACTCGGCCTCTCGAGCGACCTCATCACCCCGCCCGACACCGTCACGACCGAGGAGATGCTCGACATTGTCCGCAGCCTCAACGACCGCGACGATATCGACGGCATCCTCGTCCAGCTACCCCTGCCGAAACAGGTCGACACCAAGGCCCTGCTTGACTCCGTACTTCCGGCAAAGGATGTTGACGGCTTCCATCCCGTAAACGCCGGCAAGTTGCAGGCAGGCCGCCCCGCGCTCGCGCCCTGCACCCCGGCCGGCATCATCGAGATCCTCAAGCGCAGCAATTTGCCCATCAGCGGCCAGCACGCCGTGGTCGTCGGCCGCAGCGACATTGTGGGCAAGCCCGTCGCCATGCTGCTGCTCCACGAAAACGCGACCGTCACCATCTGCCACTCCAAGACGCGAGACCTCGGCGCGGTCACTCGCGAGGCCGACATCCTCGTCGCCGCCATCGGCCGCGCTGGATTTATCACGCCGGAGATGGTGAAGCCCGGCGCCACCATCATCGACGTCGGCATCAACCGCATCACGACCCGCGAAGAGGTAGACCGCTTCTTTTTGGGCGACGCCAAGCGCGAAGCCACCTTCGCCAGGCGCGGATCGACCATTGTCGGCGACGTGCATCCCAAAGCCTTCGAGCTTGCCGGCGCTTACACGCCCGTGCCCGGCGGCGTCGGCCCGCTCACCATCGCCATGCTGATGGCCAACACCGTACGCGCCGCAAAAATGCGCAGGGGCCTCTAGCCAATGCTCCGCGTCGGACTCACCGGCGGTCTCGGCAGCGGCAAAAGCACCGTCGCGCAGATGATGCGTGACCTCGGCGCCCAGGTGATCGAGTCCGATGAACTCGGCCACCAGCTCATGGAGTCCGGCCAGGCCGCCTTCAACCAGATTGTGCGCGTTTTCGGCTCCGGCGTCCTCTCGCCCGACGGCCGCCTAAACCGCGCCCATCTTGCCGAGCTCGCCTTCAAGGGCGGCCGCATCAAAGAGCTGAACGCGATCATCCACCCCGCCGTCATCGAGGCGCAGCACCAGTGGATGGACCAGCTCTTCGCACGTGATCCGTCTGCCGTCGCAGTCGTCGTCTCGGCGCTGATCTTCGAAGTCGAACGCGATGCCAAAGACAGCGGTGCCTCCGATCCCATCCTCTCCGAGCTGCGCAAGCGGATCGACCGCATCGTTCTGGTCAGCGCTCCAGACGAGGAGAAGATTGCCCGCTACGTGGCCCGGGTCTGCCCCACCGGCGCCAGCCGCGAAAAGGCCGAGGCTGACGCCCGTTCCCGCGTCGCCCACCAGATCCCCGATAGTGAAAAGATCGCCCGCGCCGACTACGTGCTTGAAAACACCGGTGATATCGAAGCTCTCCGCGCCCAGGTCGACCAGCTTTGGCCCCGCCTCCAGCAGGAGAGCAACTTAAACATGCAACGGCAGTCATTAAAATAGGAGTAGGAACGAACCAGTTGCGAACCTCGTGCGTTTCCCGCGGAACTCGCCGCCACGGGCTTCGTAGCTATATAGAAAGGTCGTCAAGGTTAAAACAGCTATGAAACTGCGCCAGATTGTTCTGATCTTCCTGCTGGTCGGTGGATTCTGGTTCATTACCACCCATTTCCCATCAGGTTTGAATCCCTTGGCATTCACCAGTGCGCGCGGCTCGAACTCGCCGCTCGAGCTGACCGAGGCACAGGCAGCGCCCGCATTCGATGCCGAAGAGCAGAACAACATCTCGGTCTATCGGCGCGTGCTTCCCTCGGTGGTCAACATCACCTCGCGCGCGGTGATCTTCAACTTCTTCTATGGAACGGTGCCGCAGGAGGGCCAGGGTTCTGGGTTCATTCTCGACAAGGCCGGCCACGTCCTCACTAATTTTCATGTAGTCGAAGGCGCCAACCGCGGTATCGAAGTCAAGCTGAGCAATAAGCGCAGCTACAAGGCCAAGGTGGTCGGCACCGACAAGGTGCACGACATCGCGCTCCTGCAAATCGATGCGCCCGACCTGCAGCCGGTCACGCTGGCGGATTCGAGCCAGCTCGCCGTCGGCGAGAAGGTGTATGCGATCGGCAATCCGTTCGGCCTGAGCGGAACGATGACGCAGGGCATCATCAGCTCCATCCGCTCCATCCGCAACGGCGACGGCGCGCCCATTGAAGACGCGATCCAGACCGATGCGGCGATCAACCCCGGCAACTCCGGCGGTCCGCTGCTCAACTCGCGCGGCGAGGTCATCGGCATCAACACCATGATCGCCTCAAACGGCGCCGAGCAAAGCTCCGGCATCGGATTCGCAATTCCCATCAACACCGCCAAGGCCGTGCTCTCTGATCTCACCCGCTACGGCCAGGTGCGCCGCCCGTCGCTGGGCATCGTCTCCTACGCCATCGGCCCCGATCTCGCTGAGCAGATCGGCCTCGCAGCCGACTACGGCGTGCTGATCCAGAAAGTGATCGCAGGCGGAGCGGCGGAGCGTGCCGGACTGCACGGCGGCAACGAAGAAGCCCTCGTCGGCAACCAGCCCATCATGCTCGGCGGCGATCTGATCGTGGCCATCGACGGCCAGCAGATCACCGACCCGCAGGACATCAGTGTCATCATGGACAGGCACCAGGCCGGCGACACCGTCAGCGTCACCGTAATGCGCGGCCGCCGCCAGTTGACCGTGAAAGTCGTGCTGGGCGAGGCGCGTTCGGTGAACACCTAATTCGACGATCATTCAAAACAAGAGGGCCGCTCCAACGACGGGCGGCCCTTTTGCTGCTTTCCAGTCCTCGGCAGCCTCACGGATTCACAACCTAGAACTTCACTCCCAGGCTCGCCAGGAACGCCTTCACGTCCGGCCACGCGGTCTTCAGATCCTGCGCCGTCTGAATATCGAGAACGATATTCGTTGGATTGGCCGCAACGCCGGCCAGCTCCGAGATAGGCTTCTCAACCGCCCCGATCAGCGTTGCCAACGCCGCAACCACTTGCGGTGCGGCTTGGAGAGCCTTGCTGCCGCCATTCAGCCACTTCAGGGCGTCCTCGGCTCCTATTTCGATTCCCTTTTCAATATTGACCAGTATGTTTGCCATCGCGATGTTTCCTTTTCCTGCCGGCTGTGTGTGCGGTTGAGCGCGGTAGCCGGCGCAATTTGCGGCGAGAAGCCTCCCGAGCCGGCCGTGGTTGCAACCGAAACCGGAGGCGGATCGCCTGGCGCAGACGGGAGTGGAGGCGCGCGACGCGTTCGCACGCAACAATCCGCTCAATTGTCTGGCGATGTATCCGAGCTTAGAGACTTCGCCGATATAACATGCAAGTCGATACAAACAATCGACCGCTTAGAATCAATAATTTATGGGTATTGTGCGATCGCAGGGGCTTGACGCCAGTTCAGCTTCTCGGGAACTCTCTCAGCCTCCCATTGGAAAAATCGGTCAAGATCTGACGAGCCGCCAGGACCAGGATCCGATTACAGATTAAGAAACTAAGGGCCGCAACGGACGTAGCGGCGGCCTTGGATCTCGTAATCGCCGTTCGCCACGCGCGCGATGGCCTCGCTGTAGGCGATGTGCTCTTCGACAAGGATGCGGTCGGCGAGGGAGTGGGCGTCGTCAGTCTCCAGGACCGGGATGGCGCGCTGGAGGATGATGGCGCCGTGGTCGAGATGCTCATCGACAAAGTGCACCGTGCAGCCGGCGACCTTAACTCCGTATTCGAAAGCCTGCTGCTGCGCGTCGAGGCCCGGAAACGCCGGCAGCAGCGATGGATGAATGTTCAGTATGCGGTTCGGGAACGCCGCGATGAATCCAGGTGAAAGCAGCCGCATGTATCCCGCGAGGCAGATGAGGTCGACTTTGTGCGCGCGAAGGCAGGCGATAAGGTCGGCGTCGTGTTCGGCCCGCGGCCGGCCCTTCGAAACGAAGACTGCGGCGGCAAGATCGAGATCCCGCGCGGCCTGAATACCCGGCGCATCGGCGACGTTCGAGATGACGACCGCAATTTCGACGTTGGGCAGGCGTCCTTCGCGGATCGAACGGGCGATGGCGAGAAAGTTGGAGCCGCGGCCGGAGAGCAATATGCCCAGGCGAAGCGGCTTTCCATCCGGGCTCATGTGTACTGGACCCGGCGCTCGCCTTTGACGATCCGGCCGATCACGTAGAACTTCTCTTCCGCGCGGTCGAGCAGCGTCTTGGCGCGCGTGAACTTCGCCGCCGGAATCACGGCGATGAGCCCGATGCCCATGTTGAAGGTGCGCATCATCTCGTCCTGCGACACCTGGCCGAGATCGCGCAGATGGTCGAAGATTGGCAGCACGGGCCAAGAGCCCAGTTCGACCTGCGCCGCCGTGCCCTTGGGCAGAATGCGCGGCAGATTCTCGGTGATGCCGCCGCCGGTGATGTGCGCCATGCCGGACGTCATGCCCGAAGCCACCAGCTTCTGGATGACGTGGAGGTAGCTGCGGTGCGTCTTCATCAGCGCCGCGCCGGCCTTTTCCTTGATCGCGGTAACGTATTGCGAAGGCTTGTACCCAGCAACCTCAAACATCAGCTTGCGCGCCAGCGAGTAGCCATTTGTGTGCAGCCCCGTGGAGGGGAACCCGACCAGCACGTCGCCGGCCCTGATTTCGGCGCCGGTAACCAGCTTGTCGCGATCAACCGCGCCGACGATGAAACCGGCGAGGTCGTATTCGCCCTCGGCATAAAATCCGGGCATCTGCGCCGTCTCGCCACCGATCAGCGCGCACCCGTTGGCCTTGCACGCATCCGCGAGCCCGGAAACGACGGTTTCGGTGACTTCGGGATCGAGCTTGCCGCTGGCGAAGTAGTCGAGGAAAAAAAGCGGAGTCGCCCCCTGAACGGCGATGTCGTTGACGCAGTGGCTCACCAGATCACCGCCGACGCTCGAGTGCAGGCCCATCTCAAAGGCCACTTTGAGCTTGGTGCCTACGCCGTCGGCCGAGCTCACCAGGATGGGACTTTTGAACTTCTGGAGATCGAGCCGGAACAGCGCACCGAATCCGCCGATGCCGCCTAAAACATTGCGGTTAAAGGTTTTCTGTGCCAGGTACTTGATGCGGTCCTTGGCGCGGTCGCCGCGGGTGATATCGACCCCGGCGTCGGCATAGGTGATGGCCTTCGGCTTGGATTCTTCGGGCACTTTTCGGCCTCTTCAAGCCCCACGGAGCGATCCGAGTGCACCCGGCCAACGCCGGCGACCGCGGACTCCTGGGGACTGGGATTTGGTTTCCGAAAAACAATCTACTGACGGAAAGGTCGATTCTAGCAGGGTTACCGCAAGGGGACTGTAAAGGCGGCGCGGGATTTGCTGTTCAAAATGTGGAGAACCTCCCAATCAACTGATGTAAAGCATGCAGTGCGGCAGCCTCTATACTGAACCCAAGATGAGCACGAAAACAACGCTCCCGGCGCATACCCGATCTCATGAGCTGCAGCAGCGTGCCGAGCGCTTTTTCCCCGGCGGAGTCAATTCGCCGGTGCGCGCGTTTCGCGCAGTGGGCGGAGATCCGCCGTTTGTGGAGCGGGCCGAGGGCGCATACGTCATTGACGCCGACGGCAACCGCTACATCGACTACGTGGGCTCCTGGGGCCCAATGATCCTGGGGCACGCGTTTCCGCCGACGGTGGAGGCGATTGAGCGCGCCGCGCACAACTCCGCCAGCTTTGGGGCCTCCACGGCGAGCGAGGCGGGTCTTGCGGAGTGGATCGTCGCGTGCTATCCGGCGATCGAGAAGATGCGCTTCGTGAGTTCCGGCACCGAGGCGACCATGTCGGCGATACGGCTGGCGCGCGCGGCAACCCGGCGCAAAATCATCGTTAAGTTTGAAGGCTGCTACCACGGCCATGCCGACTGCCTGCTGGTAAAAGCGGGCTCAGGCGTGGCGACCTTCGGAATTCCGGGCTCTGCGGGCGTGCCGGAGGAGGTTGCGGCTCTGACGCATGCGCTGCCCTACAACGATATCGCCGCTCTGGAAGCGCATTTCGACGCGCATCCAGACAAGATCGCCGCTGTCATTCTCGAGCCGGTGGTTGGTAACGCCGGATGTATTCCTCCCGCGCCGGGCTACCTCGACGGGCTTCGCGCTCTCACTCGTCGTGAAGGCGCGCTCCTGATCGTGGACGAAGTGATGACTGGCTTCCGCGTCGCGCTGGGCGGGGCTTGCGAACTCTATGCGCTCGATCCCGATCTCGTGACGCTCGGCAAGATCGTCGGCGGCGGGCTGCCGGTGGGCGTCTTTGGCGGTAAGCAGAAGTATATGGATATGCTGGCGCCGCTTGGCCCCGTCTATCAGGCCGGCACGTTGAGCGGGAACCCGCTGGCCATGGCTGCAGGCATGGCAACCATCGGCTATCTGCAGGAACACAAGGCAGAGGTCTACCCACAACTCGAGAAGACTGCGAAAGCCCTGGCGAATGGCGTCGCCGCCGAGGCAAAGAAAGCAGGCGTTGCGCTCACCACGAATCGCGTGGGTGCGATGTGGACGTGGTTCTTCACGGATGGGCCGGTGCGCAATTACGACGAAGCGGCGAAATCGGACACCGCTGCCTTCGGCCGCTTTCACCGCGCCATGCTCGACCGCGGCGTATGGCTGCCACCGTCGCAGTTCGAGGCCGCGTTCCTGGGCACAGCGCATGGCGATGCGGAGGTGCGGGCAACGATCGACGCTGCACGCGAGGCGTTTCAGTCACTCTGATTGAATCCGTGACTATGCCGGCCACGCGTCGAGCGTGACGAACGTGTGGGTCCGGTTGTAGCGCTCGAGGAGTCGCCCGGCGGCAGAGATCGACGGACCTCGATTGGCTCCGAGGCCGAGATGGCCTCCGTCGTGAAGCGCGATGTTGCTGGCGTAGCCGCGCTGCTGATTGCCGTCGATCTTCCTCACCAGGTTCCGTGCAATCTTGTCTGCCGAGGGCTCGCTCCAGTCGCTCGCCATCGCGTTCCACGTGACGGAGACGAGGCCAAGTTGACGCGCCAGCTTGAGCACGTAGGGGCGGCGCCCACCGAAGGGTGGTCGAAAATAACGCACCGGCTTGCCGATGATGTCAGCCAGAAGATCGTTTGTTCGGGTAAGCTCGTCGAGCACTTTGCTGGATGCGGTGAACGAAAGATTCGGGTGACTCCAGCTATGATTGCCAACCAGGTGGCCGGCGTCGGCGACGCGGCGGGCCAGCGCCCGCTCTGCCTTGGCGAATTTGCCGACCATGAAAAACGTGGCATGCACGTTGTGCTCTGCGAGCAGGTCGAGCAGGCGAGGTGTCCACGCAGGATTCGGCCCGTCGTCGAAGGTCAGCGCCAGTTCGCCCGCCCGGCGCGGAGCGATGAGGGTGCGGCCGAAAATCTGCGAAGCGGGCCAGTGCGAGGCATAGGCGTAGCCGCCCAGGGCCAAGCCCATCGCCCCGCCGACACCAAGCACCCCGTAAACACTCGCCATTAAAGGAGAAAGCATTGCTGCTTATAGTGTGCGGCGAAGGGCGGCACGACCGCAAGAAAAGTGTGACGGAACGGGCGTATACTTGAGTTGTTCGGGGCGCATCCTGAGTGAACGGAGCGGCACTGGAGAAAGCATGAGCATTACGAACTTCCCCGGAAGCGCGAGTTCTTTGCCGCTTGATCCTTCCATTACCAAGGTGACAATTCCCGCACTGGCCGAGATGAAGCGCCAGGGCAAGCCCATTTCTGCGCTCACGGCGTACGACTACGCCACATCGCGGCTGGTGGACGAGGCCGGCATCGATCTGGTGCTAGTGGGCGACTCGCTGGCGATGGTGGTGATGGGCCAGGAGAGCACTCTGGCCGTTACCGTCGACGAGATGCTGCACCACACGCGTGCTGTCCGGCGCGGGGTACGGCGTGCGCTGGTGGTGGCCGACATGCCGTTCGGCAGCTATCACGGAACCGTGGCCGAAGGCGTGGCCAACGCAGTGCGGTTTATCAAAGAAGCCGGCGCAGAAGCCGTGAAGATCGAGGGGCCCCGCGTAGCACTGGTCCGCGCGCTCACCGATGCGGAGATTCCGGTCGTTGGTCATCTCGGCCTGACGCCGCAGAGCGTGCATCGCATGGGCGGCTATCGCGTACAGGCGAAGACAAGTGACGCCGTGCAGCAGATCAAGGCCGACGCCAAGGCGCTGGAAGAAGCCGGCGCGGGCCTTCTGGTGCTGGAGGGGATTCCGCGCGAAGTGGCCGCGGAGATCACGGCGGAGCTGACGATTCCGACGATCGGAATCGGCGCCGGGCCGGATTGCGACGGCCAGATACTCGTCTTCCATGACATGGTGAACCTGAGCTATGCTCCGAAGGCGAAGTTCGCGCGCCGATATGCCGACGCGGCGGCGTTGTTCCGCACGGCAATCGAGCACTATCGTGAAGATGTGGAACATCGCGCATTTCCTTCGGACGAGGAGAGTTATCACCTGCCTTCAGCCGTGAAAAAACAATTGAGCGAAGATGCCGAGGCTCATCCGAAGCAACGGCTGCACAAGATTCAATGAAGATCATCCGCACAGTTGCCGAGCTGCGCCAGTGGAGCCGTTCGCAAAGACGCGGCAGTGGGAGCGATTTGCCGGTCGCCCTGGTGCCAAGCATGGGCGCGCTGCACGCCGGACATGCATCGCTGATCCGCGCGGCAGCCGCGGCGTGCCCGGGGCGCGTCGCCGTTAGCATCTTCGTTAATCCCACACAGTTCGGGCCGAACGAGGATTACGCGCGCTATCCGCGGACGTTTGATGCGGACTGCGCGCTGGCCGAGCGCGAGGGCGCGACAGTGATCTTCGCTCCCGCCGTCGAGGAGATGTATCCGGCCGGTGCGGCGACGTTTGTCGATGTGGAGGGGCTGAGCAATCGGCTGGATGGCAAGTCCCGGCCCGGGCACTTTCGCGGAGTTGCAACCGTTGTGGCAAAACTGTTGATCGCGGCCGAGCCCGACATTGCGTTCTTCGGGCAGAAGGATGCGGCGCAGGTTGCCGTGCTGGGGCGGGTGGTTGCCGACCTTCGGCTCGCGACGAAGCTCGTGGTTTGCTCGATTGTGCGCGAGGCGGATGGCCTGGCGCTGAGTTCGCGCAATGCGTATTTGAGCAGCGAAGAGCGGCAGCGGGCGCTGGTGCTGAGCCGGGCGATCCGGCGCGTGGAGGCGGTTGTATCTGGCGGTGAGCGAAAGGCCGACGCGGTACTCGCAGCAGCCCAGGCGGTGTTCGCCGAGGAGCCGGAGGTGCGCATGGATTATATGGAAATGGTGGACTGGGAGACACTGCTGCCGGTGGCGAGCGCTGCACCGGGTTCGTTATTTGCAGTCGCTGCGTGGGTGGGGAACACGCGGCTGATCGACAACACCATCATCGCGTAGAGCCGCAAATCCCGTTGCAAAAGCGCGCATCTGCGCTGCACTCTGGATGCAATGCCCGAACTGCCCGACATCACTGCGTACATCGCCGCGCTTAAGGCGCGCACTGTGGGCCAGACGCTGGAGCGCGTGCGGCTGGGCTCGGTATTTCTGCTGCGCACGGTCGATCCACCGTTGAGCGCCGCAGAGGGAAAGACGGTGCGCGGGCTGCGACGGATCGGAAAACGGATCGCGATTGGCGTGGATGGCGATGTCTGGCTGGTTCTTCACCTGATGATTGCAGGACGGCTGCACTGGAAGCCGCCGATGGCGAAGCTGGCGGGCAGGAACGCGCTCGTGGCATTTGATTTTCCGAACGGCACGCTGGTGCTGACGGAGGCGGGATCGAAGCGGCGTGCGTCGCTCTACGTTGTACGCGGCGAAGACGCTCTCGGCTCAATGAATCCCGGAGGCGTGGAGGTTTTCGAGGCGGACCTCGATGGCTTTCGCGCGGCGCTGACGGCGGAGAATCGCACGCTGAAGCGGGCGCTGACCGATCCGCGGCTGATCAGCGGCGTAGGCAACGCGTATTCCGACGAGATTCTCCATGCGGCGCAGCTTTCGCCGGTAACGCTGACGCACAAGCTGAAGCCCGGGGAGTGGGAGCGGCTGTTTGCGGCGACGCGCAGCACCCTGCAGCTCTGGATGGATCGACTGGGCGCGGAGGCGGCGAAGGCATTCCCGGAGAAGGTGACGGCGTTCCGGCCGGAGATGGCAGTGCACGGGCGGTTCAACCTGCCTTGCCCTCGGTGCGGTGAGAAGGTCCAGCGCATCCGCTACGCCGACAACGAGACGAACTACTGCGCGAAGTGCCAGACTGGCGGCAAGGTGCTCGCGGACCGCAGCTTATCGCGCCTGCTGGGGTCAGACTGGCCGCGAACCATGGACGAGTTGGAAGCACTGAAGCGAAAGTGACATCCGGCATTCACGGAGCAAGACCTTGATTTCCAGTTGGTTGCGTGTGGCAGTGGAGCGTCGGCCAGGCGACGGAAAACCTAGCCGCCAATTTGACATGGCAGGCCTGTTTTGCGAGACTCAAAGTTGCTGCCTGTCTGGCTGAACGCGCCAGATACGTGTCCCGTGCCGAAGTGGCGGAATTGGCAGACGCGCGTGGTTCAGGTCCACGTACTCGCAAGGGTGTGGGGGTTCGAGTCCCTTCTTCGGCACCAATCATTCTCGGCATTCTCCGTGGAATCATGTATTTAGCATATAACAAATGACTTGATGCGATTAGCTTCCGATCCCTACGGTCCCCGAAAAGCCCTATAATTGCCCGCCTTCCCCTGTTTTGTTGTACAAAACAGCAAGTGTTGTACAAAGGCAACTCGCGCTCGCGGCCCGCGCTCTGGTGTGCTAGAACTTGGCGCAGGAGGCGGGTGCGGTATACTTAACGTGTATGCTCTCTTTTGACCGTCGGACAGCACCCAACGGCGGGCCGGTACTCTCCCGGTAGTTCGAGCATAAATATACGGCCCCTCCCCGGGGTATTAGTCGGGACCCCAGCCCGATGGCACGCGCGGCAGCGCGGCCTGCTAGCACCGAGAAGCCGGTGCAGATTCCACGCAAAGGAAAGATTGATGGGAGAGTTGAAGAGCTTCAACTCCGCAGTTGCGGTTTGCAGCCTGGCGGAGCGTGTCGAACGCAAGGGGTCGGCTTGGACCGTTGATGGACTGGCCGAATTGATGGAGTGTAGCGACAAGCTAATTTACAAGCAGATCAAGTCAGGCAAGCTGCCGGCGATCCGTCTTGGGTCGATGCTGAGGATTGACCCCAAGGACGCAGGGCAGTGGATCCGGAGCCGAACGACGGCGGCGCCGGTGAAGATGAGGCGAGCAGCATGAGTGGCTCGCGGATCAATTGGTCCGATTCCACATTCGACCTGGGAAGGCTGCGCCAGAGCCTTCCCAGGTTGAATCAATTGCTACGCAAAGGTGTGCGACCGACGGAATCTCTACGGGCAAGGAACAAAGGGGGACGTCGACGCGCTGCGCCAAAGTCATGAGTGAAGCATACTGGCGGCAGCCCTTGAGTGAGATGGCGCTTTCGACGCTGCCTGCGGACGCGTTGATATGTGGGGAATCCTCTGCCCATGGTGCCGTTTCGGCAACAGCGGGTCTCGAACTCGAAGCCGGGCGAGAGCGGGTTGCAGTAGAGTTCGGGCTTCTGAGATTCTGATGTTATCGGAGGTCAGAAGCTCGCAAACTCGATTGCCTTGATCTTGATGTCCTTCAGGAAAGGCTTCAGTTTTCTCGGCACACTTTTTGCACACGAGCCCAGACGCAACATAGCGAAACTCGCAATTGCGCGGCACGGGCTGGCTGATGCCGGATCAGCACATCGGAGCTCGAACCGCTGGGGACCGCCAGTTTCGAATCAAGCACTTACCTTTAGAATGAGCCCGCACGGAAGCACTCTAGTCTCGTCGCCTAGGGTACTGATTTGACACATTTGGGCCCGCACGGCATGGCACAGTCTACGGCACAGCTGATCTAAAACTATGTTGGCTGCCTTTTTGCGAACGATCTTCACGCATGCGAGACATACATCAAGCAGAGAGCCAGTCGATCGATCAATGAAGACCCGCGAGCATCGCTCGATAATTAGCACGTGCAGTCTCACATTCGGACCGGCGCAGAGAATTCAGTCCAGTGCCAACCGATCACCGCGGAGGCAAACATTTCATCAGTCGCCTTCACACTCCTTGACGCACTGAAGAAGCATCGCAGCCGTACAGGATTCCTCCATCTCGGTATTGAACATTGCGTGATATAGGTGGGGTTCCGGCCATTTCAGCCCAAGGTACCGCCGGACGAACGCAGCGCGAGATCGGTCCGTTGTGTCGACCTGTTCAATTGCCTTGTCCTGAGTTACCCCCCTGGAGATCAGTCTGCGGATCTTAAAATCGCGAGATGCGTAGAGAAACACATGGAAGACATCCTTGCGATTGCGCAGGAAATACTGCGCACCTCGGCCGACAATCACCGAGGGGCCGCTGGAGAAAGCGGTCTTGACCGCTATTTCCGAAACAGCGGCGATCCGGCGCGCGTCGAGCAAGTGCAGCCGGTTGGTGGGCGGCAAGCCTCCCTCAAACGCGCCGCGAAGAAAGTCTTTGAAAACTCTGTATACAACAGGATCGCTTCGCCATTCTCTCCGCTCTACCGCCTCTGGCGTGCTGTCCGTCAGTCGCGCGATTTCCTGTGTCAAGCGTTCGTCCCACAGACTCCATCCAAGGCGGCTGGCGACCAAACTGGCAATTTCGGATGCTCCGCAGCCGAATTCGCGCTCAATTGTGATGGCTCGAATCATTGTGTTTTCCTCAGCCCACCGCAACATCTCCGCCAGTTGCGGGATCATTCTTCTTCAGGAAGAATGCGAGAACGAACATAACGGCGCAAAGCACGCCCAACACCCAGAATGTGTCCATGAACGAGAGCGTATGAGCCTGTTGATTCACCAGGCCGTAAAACCTGGCAACTGCCTCATTGTGTGCGTCCACGGCGCCAAGTCCGGAGTGCTTTATGCTGCTTGTGAGGCCGTGGAGCGCCCCCCGAAACGCCGGTGCATCAGGCGCGATATGACCTACCAGGATTTGCTGGTGATATTGTGAGCGCCGCGCGATCATGGTCGTTACGATGGAAGTACCGATACTGCTGCCGATGTTGCGCATGAAATTGACCATCCCCGAGACACTGTTGCCCTTCTCTGCCGGCACACCGATATATCCGGCGGCTGTAATCGGAACGAACAAGAAACCGATGCCCACTACCTGCGCGCAACGCAGCCACATTGCGAAGTTAAAACTGATGAATAGATCGATTTGATACGCGGAGTAGATTAAACCGATCGCAAGACACAGCCAACCTGCCGCAATTAAATAGCGTGCCTGCACTTTTGCGGTGAGGCGACCCACGACCGGCATCATTAACAGCAAGATGAATCCACTTGCAGACAATACTAGACCCGCAAGCTCCGCGGTGTATCCCAAGAGGGTCTGCAAGAATTCGGGGATGAGTACCAAGGTGCTGAAAAGCATGACACCCATCATGAACATCATTAGGTTGGCTGCTGCGAAGTTGAAGCTCTTGAACATGCGGACGTCGATGATGGGATCCTTGCGATGCCACTCCCAAATGACGAGCCCCGACAAGCAGACGGCCGCGGTGATGGCAAGCGCAAGAATGAAATGGGAACCGAACCAGTCATCCTCCTGGCCCTTATCGAGTAGGACCTGGAGTGAAGCCACGCCAAGCGTCAGAAATGCAATTCCGATGTAGTCAACGCGAATGCCGCCATTCTTGACGGGACCAACGACAGATTTCTCCTGCACAAGCGTATAGGTCATGTAAAGCGCAAGAAGCGCAATCGGCAGCTTGATGAAGAAGATCCAACGCCAAGAATAGTTGTCGGTAATCCACCCGCCCAGCATGGGTCCAACTGTCGGAGCAAGAACCGCGGTAATACCATAAAGCGCAAAGGCCGAGCCGCGCTGCTCAGGGGGAAATGTATCGTTGAGAATTGCCTGCGCCATCGGCTGGAGTCCACCACCCCCGATGCCTTGTATCGCACGAAAGAGCAGCAACAGCGGAAGAGTGGGCGCGAGACCACACAGCAGCGAACTTACAGTGAAGACAATCAGGGAGAGCAGGAAATATCTCTTGCGCCCGATAACTTCGGCAAGCCATCCACTCACGGGAAGCACAATCGCATTAGCCGCAAGATAGGAAGTAAGGACCCATGTGCTGTCATCGTAGCTGGCACCCAGATCGCCAGCGATATAGGGCAAGGCAACATTGGCCACACTGGTGTCCAGCACTTCCAGGAATGCGGCCATGGACACGGTAATGCCGATGAGCCACGGATTCACACTGGGGCGAGAGAAGTCCTGCGCTCCGGGCAAACTGGCTGCGGCGGCGCTCATCGCAGATACACCTTCGCTTCGACGTTCATGCCGGGTCGAAGCTGGTGATCGCGATTCTCGCCCGGCTCCAGCACGATCTTGACCGGAACTCGCTGGACAATCTTGACGTAGTTGCCGGTTGCGTTTTCGGGCGGCAGCAAGCTGAAGATGGGGCCTGTTCCTCCCGCGATGCTATCGACATGACCATTGTATGTGCGGCCGTTCGAGTCGAGTTCAATGCTCGCTTTCTGGCCAACGCGCATATGCTTGAGTTGCGTCTCCTTAAAATTTGCCGTAATCCACACCTGATCCAGGGGAACCACAGTGAGCAACTGCTCCCCTGGGTCGACATTCAATCCGACGACAACCTTTTTCGTGACCTCGCCGGTTACAGGCGCGAGGATTTTGGTGTATCCCAGATTCAGCTGAGCTTGCTCGACAGCAGCTCTTTTCTGCTTCACATCCGCCATAGCGGAGAGCGCTTTGGCGCGGGTTGAGTCAACGCGTTGCGGCCCGGCTTGGGCATCTTCGTAGCGTGCCTCAGCCTCAGTGAGGCGGCTGTGCGCTTCTTGAACGGCTTGCTGAGCTGCGGCCTCGTCTGCTTCTGCCGCAGCTATTGCGGCGGCATCAGTCGCCGCGGCAGCATAAGCATGGTCATAAACTTGCTTCGGTACCTCCTCCTTCGCGAGGAGCAAGCGATAGCGGGTAACATCGTCCTGAGCTTTTACATTTTCGGCTTGCGCCTCCAGAACACGGGCATGGGCGGCGACGGCTTGCTTTTCTGCTGCCTGGATTGCTGCTTCCGCATTTTTAATATCCGAGGAAGTGAATTTCAGTTGGCTTGAGGTATCGACGGAAGACACCGGCACATCGATATTGGAACTGTTTGCCGCAGCCATTGAAGAGTCGAGTGTTGCCTGGGCTCTTGCCAATGCCACTTCGTCGTCTTTTGGATCGATTTCCATGAGTGTGGAACCCTCTTCGACCCATTGGTTGTCGTCGACGTTGACCTTCTGGATATATCCGGAAATGCGAGCACTGACAGGGTAAAGATGGACGTCTACTTGCGCGTCGTCAGTGGACACGAAGCCGGAAAGATAATGCCAGAGGAAGGCACCACCAATGGCCAGAACAACGAGCGAGGCGAGGAGTATCCAACGTTTGTAAGAGCGCTTCCTCGGATAAGCCGAAGCTAACGGGTCAGCTGTGCCGGCATTGTCCGCTGGCGCGTTTCGCGCTGACGGGGACGCTGGCGGTGGATTCGTCGCTTGATGTTCTTCAGGCATACTCACTTTTCCCCCAGATACTCTGAATATCGGGATTCCGCGACTCCGGTCGCCCTCGCCAGAGATATTTTGGCCGAGTTGTAGCTGTAGAGACTGGCAATATAGGCATCATTGGCGATTGCAAGCGCATCTTGCGCTTGAACGACTTCAATGTTGTCTGTAACTCCCGAACTGAACCGATCGCGAGATTGCTCTAACGTCTCAGTAGCGAGGTTTACCGCGCTTTTCTCGACAGACACTTCTTGCGCAGCTGCTTCCAGATCGAGATAAGCGTCGCGAACCTCCTGATCGATCCTGGCTCGTAAGTCTTCCAGCCGCTGTCTTTCCTCTGTTAGCGAAGCGTCGGCCCGGAGAACGTCTCCGTGTACTCTCCCACCCTGAAAAATAGGAATGTGGAGCGTGGCGGCCGCATCCACGGTGCCGTGTGACGAGCCCGGGTTGACTCCAGAGAGACCGTAGTCGGTTTCCGCACCTAACGTTGGATATCGCTCGGCAGAAGCGGCTTTTCTCGCGAGCTCAGCGGACCGAACCCGATTCACCTGACTCTGAAAATCGGCGCGAGTCTTGCAGGCGTTTTGAATCGCCTCATCGAGACTCGAAGGCGTCAGCTCCTGGTAAGGGACTTGGGTCGTTATCCGGAACTGCTGGCCGAGAGGAAGCCCCATGGCTCGCGCCAAGACCAATTTCTGCTTCGCCAGCTGATTTTGTGCGGTAATCAGTTTCTGTTCGCGGGATTGCAGTTGCACTTGAGAACGCAGAACGTCCACGGCCGAGGCCAGGCCCGCAGTCTTCTGGTCGGATGCCTGTTGGAAAAGTGCCTTGGCCGTGTCCCGTTGCGATGTGGCTGACTCAACCTCCGATTGATCGGCGATGGCTAGCAAATAGTTAGAGACAATCACAAGCACCACGAGCTCTCGAGCGTCCCTGGAGCTGAACTCGGCCGACTTCAACTGCGCCTGCGACGATCGCGCCCGCTCGATAAATGTCCAGTCAAAGACCGATTGCGTGAGATACGCCCGCGAGTCAAAATAGCCGAATGGTCCAATGATCGGAGGCTCTTTGGGGATGGTTATACCGAAGGCCGCCTTTACATTTATCTGGTGAACTCCGAAACCCGTATCAGTGACTACATTCGGAAGCAGGTCGCTCAGCGCCTGCCATTCTTCTCCCCGGGCATCTATAACGGCATCCGTAGCCAACACTCCGCCGAGATTCTGCCTGAGCCCGAGGGTGACGGCGTCTTCGAGGGAAAGGTCCACTGGCGCTGCGCTGAGTTTTCCCGAAGGAACTCCTCCCAGGTACGGATTCTGCGAAAGAGTTTGATAGTTTTTCTGTCCAGCTTGCACGGCTGTTCGCGGTGCTCCCGTTACTTCGGCCAGAGCGATCGGGTTGTACGGCGCAGGCGTAGCGGGCGCGCTGTACTGTGCAGATGCGGTGAGTCCGCCAACCAGCGAAACACCGAGCAGCATCGCTTTAACCCCGGTTCGAAACCGCATGTCAACTCCTCGCTTGGCGTACCTAGAGCCTGCTTCGCCGCCGCCGCCGCTTCCTCCTCGGCCATTTCGTCTGCTACCTGGGTATATTGCAGACGACAAATTCCGAGATTGGTTGCTCCCGCTCATTGGATAAAACCATGGCCCGTCCTACAGGTTGTAGGTGATGGGTGTCCTGTAATACCGTGGGTTTCCTGGCGACGCCAATGCCATGGATCATCCTCTACATGGCAGTTTGCTGCGAAGTCTCCGAAGGCGCAATCAGACGAAAGTATCGGTCGCTACCTTCGTATTGGTTTGGGCAGCCGCGAATGTCAAAGGAAGCGGTTTCGATAGCTGAGTGGAAGGATTTGATACCAAGGTCTCAATACCTTAGTCCAATTGTTTCTTGGTCTAGTTTCTGATGTGATCGATTCGGCGCTTCCTGGGTAGGCCGACTCTTCAGTGCGAAGACTCCTCAGCAAGATGTCCTTCATTTGCTGCATTCAGTGCACTTCGCCTTCGCGGCGCTCGGTATTTACAGTCGCTTACAGATGGCAGGAAGTGCTCATAACGCTCACAAATGCAATTGACCGGGTGGGATGAACCACGAGGATGACCGGTCGGAAGCTTGGCCATAGAATGATGCGCAACGATCAAGTCGCCGTTTTGCTTCCGATGATGGTCGGTTCAGTCGCAGCTCTCTGCACAATCCTGATTCACTCCCTGGCATTGGGTGCTTGCGTGAATTTCTTTCGCCGCGAGAGAAAGCTAGGACGAGTTGGAGCAGGACTCTGGATCGATCTTGGAATTTTTGTGACGGCGATATCATTCGCCTTTGTAGCGCACTTGACTGAGATTGCGTTGTGGGCTGCCTTGTTCGTGATATGCGGAGAATTCAAATCCCCTGAACTCGCGTACTACCACTCAGCCGTCAACTACACGACTTTGGGTTACGGCAATTTGATCATGACGTCGTCGTGGAAGCTCTTGGGGCCGTTGGAAGCGGTCGATGGCGCGCTCATGTTTGGTGTCTCCGCGGCCATGATCTTCGCGATCGCCCAACGTTTGATGCGCGCCAAGTTCGGTGATCTTTAGGGATGGTCCGACAAATTCGCCCGGAGAAAGCGGGAAAGAAGGGAACTGATCGAATTCCGCGACGCGTCCTTGGTGCAAATGATGAAATTGCAATCATTCAGGAAATAAGGAGAACGTTCCATGACACCGACAGAGAAGCTCAACACTCATCAGAAAGCGCTCCGCATCAATCTCGATCCGACCAGCTACGGCTCTTTCGCCGAGATTGGCGCAGGCCAGGAAGTCGTGCGATGGTTCCTGGTTGTTGGAGGAGCCTCCGGGACAGTTGCTAAATCGATCTCGGCGTATGACAAGGAAGTCAGCGACGATTTGTACGGTTCCGGTGCGCGCTATGTTTCCGGAGAACGCCTCCAAGCCATGTTGGATAGCGAATGGACCCAACTGATCAACCAATTGAACAAAAGCCGTGGATCGAACGCTCGCTTCTTTTCCTTTGTTGATACCTTCTCCGCCCGCAACTACGCCGGAACAAATGAGCCTCACGGTTGGGTCGGCCTGCGGTTCCAATTGCAACCTGGCGGCCAACCGAACGACATAGTTCTCCATATCAACCTGCGGGATCCTTCCAACGCCCTCGAGCAAGAGGCTATCGGCATCCTGGGGGTGAACCTGATCTATGCTGTCTTCTACCAATTGGAGACGAAAGAATCGTTCTTCGAGAATATTGCTCAGGACGTCGAGAAACGTATCGAAATTGACTATGCGGAAGTGCGCGGCGCCGCCTTCGAAGGGTGGGATCAGCGCGCGATTCTCGCACAACTGGTGTGCGCAGGTCTTGCTGAAGCCGTCTGTTTTCCATGCAGTGGTCCGCCCGTGCCGCCTATCACAGTCCTCCACAAGAAGGCTACCGTGCTCGCGCCAGGATCGTTCGAACACGTAGATTCCGCCCATGCGGCAATCCATAATCAATTGCTGGCCTCCGGGATCCAGCAACTCCGCGGAGAGTTGGCTGAAAAAGATCTCGCGCCTATTGGTTTCTTTTGCTTTTCTGCGATGCCGCTCAGGGAAGCGGATCCCCCTCCGAGAATCTCTGACTTGCTGGAAAGGATTGATGCGCTTCACAAGCATTGCGGTGATGTCTTGCTGTTCCGTGACCGGGAACTCTACGGCATGACCGCTCTCGTCAACCGCTATACAAAGGAACCTATCCGCTTCGTCCTGGGCCTATCTCTGCTGGTTCGCGTATGGGAATATCGCTACACTAAGCTCGCCGGCAGCTTTCTTGAAGCTTTGTCTCGCCTCTTGGCACAAAACGTCCGCATCTACGCTTACCCGATGAGTTCAACAGACCTTGAACGATCGATTCAAAGCATCTCCGCCACCGGCTGGCAGTGGACCGATACGAACGGATGGGTTTCCGCCCGCCAGCTTCATCCTCCACCGCCGCTCGGTCACCTTTTCGACTATGTTATCGCGAGCAACTTCCTCGTCCCGATGCCGACTCCGGTGGCTCTGACCGGCCGGAACCTCACGTGACTCCCCAAGCAGGGACCAGAAAGTCACGGTTTCCACGATGGCCGGGATGGATCGCAGAAGTAATCGATACGATTCATGCAGCGAAATCGCCGCGTCCACCAGAAGAATCCGTGGTGTTCTCTGTGCACTCACAACAAGAGGCTGATCGACTCGATCCAACTCTGCTACCTCGTATGAACCACGGAGGGGATTGCATGGCGATCAACGGGCTGATTGTGCGATAGATTTGGCACCGTTTTCTTCAGAATCCCGGCGCGCAAGGCGACCGGCGTAGATGGCGCCCGTACCGGAAGAGGCGCTTATATTGAGGGATGTACCCTTTGTGGATGACGTCAGGTGTATCTCTGGATTCCTCGATCAGTGTAACAATCTGAGAACCACGCAGTCCTTCATTTAAACGTTAAGACTGCTGCCGCGTTTCGAACTGTCCGGCGACGACTTCCGAAGCGAAGATCGGAGAGATTACCTTGCCAGTGGTAAAGAGGTTCGAGATGGCCGCATCAAGCGAAGACGTGCAGCTATGCTGACTAATTCCGCGAGAGATTCAGCCTTCATCTTTCGCATCACGCTGCCGCGATGCGCTTTTACGGTAATTTCGCTGATGCCGAGTTCACCGCCCACCTGCTTGTTCGGGAGGCCGATAACCACCAGCGCCATGACCTCTCGTTCGCGGGCGGTGAGGCAGGCATATCGAGCTTTAAGAGCTCGAATCTCTGCATCACGATCCAGTAAGACATTGCTACGTTCTATGGCTTTGCGAATGGCGTTCAGCAACACTTCGTCACTGTACGGTTTGGTCAGGAACTCTACGGCACCTGCTTTCATCGCTTGCACGGTCATTGGAATATCTCCGTGCCCTGTGACGAAAATGATCGGCATCTCGTGCCGTTCCACCGCAACACGTTTCTGCAATTCGAGACCGTTCAGGCCAGGGAGAGAAATATCCAGAAGCAGGCAACTTGGACCAGTTGCGCGTGAACGGTTGAGGAATTCCTGAGCGGAAACGAACGTCTCTACGCCCAGACCTTCATGACGAAGCAACAGTTCGAGCGATTCACGAACTGAAATGTCGTCATCGACAACGAAGACGATAGGCGGGCTTTGCTCCATGGGGAAGGGCCTCACATCAAAACCATGTGCACTCGCAAAAACCATTGTATATCCGCAGCAGAATTTCAAAGAGTCGAATCATTTGTCGTGAAGCGCGGAATTCAGCGCTTCGAGCAACGCAGTATCACTGAAGGGCTTGATCAAACATGCGATCGCCCCGTGTTCGATAAGGCGTGACCCTACCATCTCATCTCGGCGGGCGGTGATGAAAATAATGGGTATTGTGATCTTGCGACGCTTCAACACTTGCTGGAGTTCTGGCCCGCCCATTCCAGGCATGGCAACGTCGAGGATCAAACATTGGGTTCGCGAGATTCCATCCGACGCAAGGAACTCCTCCGCCGAAGAGAATGCCCGAGATGCAAAACCGAACTCCTTGAGCAGATCTGGCAGCGATTCGCGCACCGATTCATCATCGTCGACGATTGACACAATTGAACGTGGATTCATCATGGTTACCTCAGTCCGCACCCAAAAACAGCTTTGCCCATCGTGGGGAACCGCGTGCTCGTTGCAGTGCTGATTAAGAAGTCGATGTGCTTCCTCCGAAAGTGTCGCTTACACCACTCAGGGCTGCGCATCAACAACGCGGCTGAGTTTGTATCCATGAGGTCCCCTCTTGGGACGCTCCAGTAACCCATAATCCGCCGTGTGGGCGGCGGCGTCAATTGTACTTAGGTATTGGTTGCCGGCTGCCGGGCAGTCATCTACTTCATTGTTGTTCAATAATCTATTGGCGAGATTCTCGAGGGATCGAAAATGCAAACGTAGAGCCCGGGCCATCATTTCGAACAGCCCATAAGCGCCCATGATGAGCCTCGACAATTGAGCGGCTCACCGAAAGCCCGATGCCCATCCCCTCTTGTTTTGTCGTGAAAAAGGGCTCGAATAGCCGTTCGCTGATTTCCGGACTAAAGCCAACTCCTGAATCCCGAACAGAAACGGTGACGTGATTGCCGTCCGTCTCCGTCCGGATGAGTAGCTGTCTTGGCCGGTCGTTGACCGTGTTCATTGCATCTGCCCCGTTGTGGATGAAATTCAGGATGACCTGCTGAAGTTGAACGCGGTCACCGTGAACGTTCGGCAAATGATCGCTCAATTCACGTTTCACAATCACGTTGTTTCTCTGTAGCTCGCCGGAAAGCAGCGTAATGACTTCGCGAGCTGCTTCATTGAGATCGAGTGGCTCGACATCAATTTGCTTCTTGCTGAAAAGCGTTCGCAGTCGAGTCATCACCTCTGAAGCGCGATTGCCATCGCGAATAGAGCGCCGTGCCGTCTCGCGTGCCCCATCGATATTCGGGGGATCGCTGTCAAGCATACGCAGGCATGTGCTGGCATTTGTGACAATGCCCGACAGCGGTTGGTTGACCTCATGCGCGATCGAAGCAGTCAGTTGTCCAATCGTCATGACTCGCGTCACTCTTGCAAGTTCCGCCTGAGTGTTGCGCAATGCTTCTTGCGCTTGCTTCCAATCATGCATGTCCACAACTGTGCCGTGCCACCTTAATATGCGCCCTTCTTGATCAAGCAAAGGCAGCGCGCTGGCCATACACCACCGGTATGTGTGGTCGGCAGCGTGAAACGTGCGAACTTCGAGCTTATAGGGAGCGCCGCTTTTCACACATGAGTTCCAGGCTTCCGCTGTCGGTTCGATATCATCGGGATGCAGAAGGTTCATCCAACCATCCCTCATAACATGCTCAGGGCTAATACCTGCGTAATCAAGTAAGCGGCCGTTGCAGTAGTCAATTGCTCCATCGGGCGAAGCACTCCAGAGCATTTCCGGTATGGTTTCGGTTATCTGGAGCAGGTTCAATTCCCGCATGCGCAGCGCTTCTTCCGCTCGCTTCCGATCGTCGATATCGGTATTCGTGCCATACCATTTAATTATGGTGCCTGATTCGTCGCGCATTGGCTCTGCGCGGAACAAAAACCACCGATAATCGCCGTCGAAGCGCCGAAGTCGTGCTTCAGTCTCGCCCGATCTTCCAGACACAACGATGGATCGCCAGTACTCTGAAATCTGACCGAGATCCTCGGGGTGAAATGCGTCGGTCCATCCCCATCCTTGCGCCTGTTCTGGTGAGAGGCCCGTGTAATCCAGCCACCGTTGGTTGCAGAATTCGACAGCGCCGTCTGGAAGAGCGGACCATGCAAGGACGGGCATTGTATTGATGATCTGGCTTAGACTGCGTTCGCTTGCCAGTAGCGCTTCTTCAAAGCGCTTCTTTTCGGAGATATCTCGAATGAATCCAGTGAATACCTTTCGCTGATCCGCGGTCATCTCTCCGAATGAGACCTCTGCTGGAAACTCCGCACCGTTAGCTCGCAGTGCAGTCACCTCAGTTCCCTGCCAGTTCAGATGTCTCTCGCCGGTTTCAAGATATCTTTTGAGCCCTGTGTCATGGAGCCTGCGCACGGCTCCCGGCATGAGATCCGTGAGAGGTTTGCCGATAAGCTCTTCAGGGTTGTGTCCAAATATTCGCATCGTTGCAGGGTTCGCAAGAATGATTGTGCCGCTCTCGTCGATACTGATCACCGCGTCGCTGGCTGTTTCAACCAGAACCCGGTGTCTTGCCTCGCTCCGCCTGAGTTCGTCCTCAGCGCGTTTCCGGTCGTCGATGTCGGTGATAAGACAATACCAGCGGGTTATTCTTCCTTCTGTGTCTCGCATGGGGCGGGCGCTATTTTGAAACCACCTATAGACGCCATCGGCTCGACGGCAACGGTGCTCCGTGTAATAAGGTGCTCCGGTCGTGATCGAATTTGTGAATTCGAGGAGGACGCCTGGCATGTCACCTGGATAAACTGCATCGCTGTTTCCCCAATCCTTCATTTCCTCGAACGTCTTGCCAAAGTACTGCAGGAACGGCCGGTTGGTAAGTTCCATCTCACCGGCGGGACTCAGAGTGCATACAAGCCCAGGAATACTGTCGAGAATCTCTCGGAGATTGGTTTCACTCGCGCGCAAGGCATCTTCAGCCCGCCTCCGATCTTCTATGTCAGTCAGCAAGACATACCAGCCGGTTATATGACCATCTGCGTTTCGCACGGCCGAGGCGCGCACCTGGAACCATCGATACACGCCGTCGGCTCGCCGGCAACGATGTTCAATTTCGTATGGTGTTCCAGTCGTGATCGAATACGTATAATCCTTGATCACTTTGGGAAGGTCGTCCGGATGAACAGCATTGGTCATCTTCCAGCCCCTCAGTTCCTCGGGAGTCTTTCCGAAGTAATCCAGGAGTGGCTGGTTGAGATGTTGAATCTCACCAGTCGGATCCATAGTGCATACCAGCCCAGGAATGCTGTCCAAAATCTGGCGGAGATTGTTTTCGCTAGTCCTTAGGGCTTCATCGGCCAGCTTGCGATCATGGATATCCGTGCTGGTGCCGTACCAACGCAAAATCGCGCCGGATTCATCGCGGAACGGAGCAACGCGGATGAGAAACCAGCGATATTCTCCATCGTGACGGCGGATACGGGCCTCGATTTCTCCCGGTTCTCCCGAGACCATCAACTCCTGCCAGCGCTTCATCAATGGCGGCAGATCGTCCGGATGGAAAGACGCAGACCAACCCCAGCCGTGTGCCTCTTCGGGAGACAGGCCCGTGTAATCATGCCAACCTTTGCTTAGGAATTCGTTGGGGCCATCGGGCAAATTGCACCAGGAAAGGGAGGGAATCGTATCGATCACCCGCCGCAGCTTGGCCTCACTCGCCCGCACTGCTTCCTCGGCGCGTTTCCGGTCGTCGATGTCGGTGGATGTACCGACAAATCTGAGGACTTTTCCTTCTGCATCGCGCAATACCACGGCTCGATTGAGATGCCAGCGATAGACCCCGTCCCGCGCCCGACGAAACCGGGTTTCCATCTCAAAATCCTGCCCCGAGCGGACCCCATCCCGAAAGCCTATAAATGCCAGTTCCCGATCATCGGGGTGGACCGCGATCATCCAGGCCTCGGGATGCGACCGAGCGAAATCGAGGGTCTGACCGGAGTAATCGAGCCAACCTTGATTCACGAAATCCGGGGTCCCATCAGGTTTGAGGGTCCAGGCGGCGACAGGGATTTGCCGCAACTGTCCAACTTGGAGTTGCAGCTCTTGGTTGGTTTTGGCGAGCTCCCTAGTTCGTTCAGCGACCCGTCGTTCGAGTTCATCGGCGATGCGCTTCTGCTCGCTCAAGAGGCGGCCCTGCTGCAGTCCGACAGATACTTGATTGACGGCCACACCCAGAAGCAATCGCTCAGAGTGAGTGGGGAAATCAGCGCGCTCGGATCCTGCTACGACGATTCCTATTTCACCATCGAGGCCCAATCTCATTGGCAAGAGGGAGGTCTCCCGCGCGCCGAGCCGGCTGCGCGCCTCTTCCGGCCACTTCCGTGGGTCATCTCCGTATCGCTTCTTGAGGGCTTGGCGGATCTTAGCCGAATTTTGTGTGGTCGCGTAGTGCGGCGCGATCCTTAATTCTTCGCTGGTCTCCCCATTGGCATCGATCCTCACACGTGTGTAGAGGATTTCCAGATTCAGTGTAACCATGAGAGCATCGAGGAAGGTCGTCACGATTTTGCGCGCATCTTGCCCGCTCCAAACCGCGGGGAGTGCGAGCACACTGACCAGGTCGCTCATGCAGCGCTGAAGGTACTTCAACTCCTCTGCAGAATCGCTGAATGCCATCTCAGGACTCCTGGGTGGGCAGGCTACCCAGGCCAGACCGCCGTGCGCGAAATTCCCCGAGAAATTCGTGTGGCGGGGTGAAGAACGGATTCTGCTGCAGGATGCCGCCGATAATAACCAGGGGATGCGTGCGAAGGATGTCGATTATCGCATCGCCTCTGAATTGAAAGAGATGGTAGGTGCAGATGACCGCGTCATCGTGCCGGCTCCAGACATCGTTCACGCGCGATTCAAATTCTATAACATTCTCTAGCCGGGACTTATCTCCAACCACCCAATCCATTCGACACACGATGCGGCTGAGCGGGAATCCTCCCGGCGCATTTCCGGAAGCAAGTTGTTCGAAAGTCTCAAGCATGTGGTCCTGATCGAATTCGCCATCACGAAGATAGGCTTCGGTGTTGATTTTGATTTCCAACTGCCCGGCCTGTTCAGCGGCCGACGAGTCGATTCCCGCAGAAGCCAGTCGACGCTGGTGCTCGTCCCGCTGTTGGGGATTGACGACATGAATGGCTTTTTCGCCTTGCTCAAGTCCCTCTTTAATGAATGGAAGCAACACTCGATATTCTTCTTTGTCGTTTAAGAAGAACGCACAAACATGGCGAACTGCGCCAAACTGAGAACCTGCTAAGGAGATTGGTGACGCTGTTCCGGTCATTGTCGATCCCTCCGCAAAATTCTGTTAGAACAAGGATTCTGATCGGGTAGGAGGCGTAGTGCAGTCCCGGATGCCTGCTGAGGCAGGCGTATCTTTGCCTTTGATTGTTTGGAATAGGGCCCCACTTGCTATTTCGATCGCGGGATCCTGAGCAGGCCGGGGGGAAAGTTCTCTGCGCAACTCAGAAGGGAAATGCACCCGCTACTGATCGCGCATCAATCATACTCCGAACATCCTCTCAGGTCCCTGGTCAAAAACGCCCTAAAACGAATACTTCACGTGGAATTTGCCTTCGAACGAACGCGATGAATCCACTGCGAGCGCACCGAAACACCAGAAAACAATGAGCGAAACGACAACACGCCCATCCATACCAAAGTATGGATCGATACCTTCGTCCAATGGTTTCGCCCACACTTTCCTGTCTTAATCTCAAGTGTGAATCCGATTTGAAACGATCGGAAACGCGCGATCAGAACTCAGCCTGGAGAGAATGCGCCGTACCACAACCTGCCCCAGTTATTTCCCAAAGTCTCGGGGCGTCTTCTGAGGGTTACATTCATGGAGGTCAAAGATGTGTCCAAGCACTATTGCTACGTCTGATGGGATCAATGGTAATGAAGATGCTGCCCGCCGAGACATGGAACTCGTTGTCGCCGCAAGAGCCGGGTCGAGCGCCGCATTTGAAGAACTCCAAAGCCTCTACTCGCGTCGCCTCTATAATCGAATCTTTTCGATGACCAGAAACCGCGAAGACGCCGAGGACGCGCTGCAGGACACATTTCTTGACGCCTATGTCTCGCTCAATTCCTTTGAGGGGAGGTCACAATTCGCCTCATGGCTAACGAAGATCGCCACCAATTCGGCACTAATGACACTCCGCAAGCGCCGCAGGAGGGCCGAGATCTCCTTCGACGTGCCCTACGAGTCGGAAGAGCATTCTCAGTCGTTCGACGTCCGCGATACCGCATTGAGTCCGGAGCAGATCTGCGATCAACGCCAGAGGTGTCATTGCGCCCTTCGCGCGGTCCAAAAGCTTCATCCAACGCTGCGTACCGCCCTCTCGATCTGGCTGAAGCAAGAATGCTCTATGAAAGAGGTTGCGCGCACTCTCGGCCTCTCAGTATCGGCAGTTAAGTCCAGGTTGCATCGCGCGCGAAAACGACTCAACTGGGATTCAGGTTTCACGGAGCCAGAACGGAACTCAAGCTCATTGTCTGGAGCGATACGCCGGCGACCGATCCGCAGACTTCAAAATCGAGAACAGCCATGTCTCAACTGCTACTGACCCCTTGCCACGGACGGGTCGAAAGCAATTCGGCGATCAGCGATGACTCTCTCTCTGAGCCGGAGCGTGAGTTGCATGGCTTTATCCATTCATTGGCCAGTTTGATTGGTCCAGGCGCAACCAAGTCACTGACGGAACTGTGGCTGGATGAGCTTGCATGTATGGACTGCATTCCCGGACCGCATAGCCCGGACTGGCGATTGGTGAGCCTCGCTGCATCAGTGAAGCTCGCATGCCGAGTGATTACTTCGCAGCTTTCGCTTTACACCAATGACGAATTGTCGTCGGTTCGCTCATATTTCGCACACATTACCGCTGCTTAGGGCTGGTGTTTACTAGCGAATCAGCGAATGGGAGACTGACGGGGGTTCAGCACCCGCTGTTTGCCAACTTCCCAATGCCCTCGCTCAAGAGTAATTCGACCACTGAAAGCGGATCGAACACTCTTTCTGTCGTCACAAGTTTGCGGGCCATAGTTCACCTCCGGCCCGCTCTCAGCGCACAGCACACAGCTGGCGCACTGGGTGTAGGGAAAAATCGGGTAACAGTGGTGGAAGGTGCGGGGCGCCGAGTGACGGGAGTGCCGGTTGATGGAGGGGAGCGACCCGGCCCGTATTAGTTCTTCCCTGCAAGCCGTATATCCCGCTGTCCCTCTCCATGACTCTGTCTGCCTCTCCTCTCTCTTCCTCATCTCCTCATCCTCCTGTTCCCCGTACTGCTTCTGTCTCCCTCGTTGCTTCTCTCTCCCGGGTGTATCCCCCAGCCTGTCCTGTTTGTCTCCCGGGGGAAGCCCACCCCGTAACTGCGCAACTTTGCCCCGTTTCTTGCGCGGTTAGGGGCTCAGGGATGATGCGCAACGAGGGAAGGGAGACTGGCCGGGGAAGCGGCCCGGGGAATCTCCAGCATGCAGCTGAATATACGCGAGTTGCCGGGTCGCGTGAGGAGGGGCGCGGGAGCGGGTTGCAAAGCCGGCAAGGGGCGCGCGGGAGGGGAGGGACGTGGTCTGTTCAGCGTATCCAGATCCCGCCGGTGGCGGACTTCCCTGGGAATCAGGTTCTCCCCGGTCATTCTCTCGACGATGCCGCGCAGATAAGGCGCCAGGAAGTCATGAACCGGCCGGTCCCAGCGGCGCATGCGGGTGCCGACGGCCTCCTGCTGGATGTACTGGGAGAGAGCCGTACGCTGCTGGGCGAACTTGGTATGCGCCGGGGTGGGGACGTAGCGCATCGGATTAAGGAAGCTCTGATCACCTTCGAAGAACATCTCTTCGGTGTATTTACCGAAGAGACGGCCTAGCCGGCCGTGCATGGCCTGCTGTTCAGCGCCGCCCAGATCCTCACGTATCCCTGGTGGATGAGTTCAAGGTTTTAGTCCTGATTTTGGCTGCAGCCGCTATGAGTACATACTCCTTCGTAGGCGGCCCCTTGTCTAATATGGGGCCCCTTGAAGGGGATTGCTCATATGAGTATGATAGATTCAGCGTCTCTTCCCGTCCCCGACTTCGATGGGTGCAGCCGCAGAGCATGGGGCTTCCTGTTCGGGCGGGATATCCAGAGCATCCGCGAGGAGAGGGGCTGTCCCTGGAGGAGACAGCCCGGCGGGCCGGCATGACGGTTGAGCAGTGGGATGCCATCGAAGCCGGCAGGGTGCCGGAGACCTGGCAGCAGATCTGTGCCATGGCGAAGGGGCTCAAGCAGAGCCGAGTCATGCTGGCGTCACGGGTGATCCTCTATGCGGCAGCCTGGCACGGCGGCCCGGATCTTCCGGGAGAGATTATGCAACGGTACTCATAACCGGATATGCTCGCCTTTTATAGGAAGGAGGTGAGCAAGATCCGCAAGCCAACGGAACAGGAGATTAAGCGCTTGAACATGAACCTTCCCATATCTCTGCACAATGCCTTCAAGGCCGCTACTGCGGCCCGCGGCGAGAACATGACCGATGTCCTGATGGAGTACATCAGGGCTTACGTCGAGAAGCACTCACCCAAGGGACGGCGCCGGTGAAGTGCGCCGCCATTTACTGCCGGGTGAGCGGTCTCGATCAACATCCGGAGAGTCAGTTGCACGACCTGCGCCAGATGGCCGCTCAGCGCGGCTATCAGATCGTGCAGGAGTACACGGATCGAATCTGCGGCGCCAAGGCCCGCCGGCCCGGACTCGACGAGCTGATGCGGGACGCCCGCCGCGGGCGTTTCGATGTGGTCCTGGTCTGGGCCTTCGACCGGATCGCCCGGTCGGTGACGCATTTTCTGCAGCTGTTAGACGAGTTGAACGACTTGGGTGTAGAGTTCGTCAGCTTCAGAGAGAACATCGACACGGGCGGCCCACTGGGCCGTGCCATCGTGGTCATCGTCGCCGCGATCGCAGAACTGGAACGGAGCCTGATCATCGAACGAGTCAGGTCCGGCATGCGGCGCGCCAAGCTCGAGGGCCGGCACATCGGAGGACAAGGCCGACTACCGGACCGTTTGATCCTGAATCGTTCGATTAGTCCTGTGGAGTCGGCATGGCAACCGGAATCGCATGACTGCCCTTGGAGAAGGATCGCCGTAGCGAAGGGCGTTTTCCGGGACCGATCCCAGGAATGTCGCTCTTCCCCCGGTAGATGAGCGCATTGCCTTGAAGTCAACAGTTGAGCGGGAAGGTCACTTGTCCCAAAAGGCGACTATTCACTCAAGTGGATTGCCACAGCGGAATGCTAATTCTGCCTGGACACTTCAAGAGGAACTCAATGATTGCTTGGACCGTCACTGCGGCAATCGACATCCGGAGTAATAGGAGATCACAGGACAATAGCCGATCTACTGATCTGTACGACGACAGTTGCGATGCTCTCAGCTAATTGCGGAATTCACTTCGAGCTATGTTGAGTTTACGCATTTTGTTCA
>Ga0326727_10004039_pt1 | contig 45188 bp, 42 predicted proteins | sample MB2enrmetagenome_FD_207643 | JGI IMG/M metagenome (GOLD analysis project Ga0326727, IMG submission 207643) | Lab enriched peat soil microbial communities from McLean, Ithaca, NY, United States - MB29MY | ecosystem: Environmental > Terrestrial > Soil > Wetlands > Peat | place: USA: New York... | reverse complement strand
GACCCATCAATACAACTGGCACAGACCGCACACCAGCCTGAACCAGTTGCCACCCATCAGCAGAGCCGGATTCGATGACAACAACCTCTTGAGACACCACATTTAGCCCCTGAAGAACGCAATCCAGCACTCTACCGAGAATCCAGCCCATTCTCCGCGGCCTACAGGCTTTTCAGGTAGTCGCGGATTTCCGGGCTGGCCCAGTCCTGCGCGCCGATGAACTTGCGCCGTATGATGCCCTTGCGGTCGATGACGTACGTCTCCGGCCACATCTTCGAGTGGTAGAGCTGCGCCGCCTTCTGGCCAGGGTCCCGGACAGTAATCAGGTCCACCTGATGGTGAACAAGAAATCGGCTGTACGCGTTCGCGTCTTCGTCGATGCTGATGGCTACGACCGCCAGATCGGGTTGCTCATGATGAAGTTCCAGCAGCGAGGGCATCTCTTCGATGCAAGGCGCGCACCAGCTGGCCCAGAAGTTCAGCAGCACTACTCGTCCCCGGTAATTGGCCAGGTGAACGGAGGTCGCCCCATCGGAGACCGTGAAGTCGGGCGCGGGCTGACCGGTCAGAGACGGGTGCGCACCGCGGTCGCAGGCGGATACGAGGGCCAGTGACACGAGCAAACTGAGAGAGAAAAACCGAGAGGACCTCACATCTCTATAATACGGAGCAAAAGCGCTCAGACGAAACAGTGAGGATGGATGGAGAACGAGAAGCAATCGAAGAAAGAATCGTCAAGCAAAAGCGGATTCACTCCGGTGCTCGGTCTTTCCGATGCCCCGGCCGAAGAGTCGGTACATCGGGGAACAGTTTTCGACCAGCCCGAGCCGGAGAAGTTGCTGGAGCTGACCGTCATCATTCCGGCGCGCAATGAGGAAGACTGCTTGTCCGCCTGCCTTCAGTCGTTGGTCAGCCAGTCGGAGCCGGTTTTCGAGCTGGGCCGTGACTGGGAACTGATCGTAGTAGACGATCACTCGACAGATAGTACCGCTGAAGTTGCCCGCTCCTTTGCCGGCGTGACCGTGATCGAGGCAGCCAAGCTCGAACCAGGCTGGACCGGCAAGAACAATGCCGTCTGGACGGCGGCGCGGCGGGCGCGAGGACGTTGGCTGCTTTTCACCGATGCCAGTACCGTTCACGAGGAGGGTAATCTGCACCGTGCGTTGCACGAGGCTCTCCGGCACAAGGCGGGCATGTTGAGCTACTCGCCGCGGCAGCTTGTTCAGGGGCTTTGGCAGAGGTCGGTGATGCCGCTGGTCTTCTGCGAACTGGCCTTGGCGTATCCCCCTGCCAAAGTCTCGGACCCCGGCCAGCGGGTCGCCGCGGCCGACGGACAGTTTCTGTTTGTCGAGCGCGAAGCCTACCGTCGTATCGGCGGCCACGCCTCGGTGGCGGAAGAGATGCTCGAAGGCGTGGAACTGGCCGTCCTGGCCAAGCGCCGCAAGGTCGGGCTGCGCTTCCGCTATGCCGAGGACGCCGTCTCCACGCGCATGTACCGCTCGACGGCGGAAATGATCGCCGGCTGGACCAGAAACCTGGGATTCCTGTTTGACAATTGTCTGGCGCTGGCGTTTTGGCGAGTCATCGACATATTGCTCTTGGTGCTATTGCCAGTGCTGGCGGTTGAGTTCTGGAATGCCCGCATCTTCGCGCATTCCTCACAATGGCTGATCGCCGGCTGGGTCTTGGTTCTTCTGTGGGTGCGTACTCTCTTTCGCTTCTACGGCCGCGTGGCCAAGTCCAACTTTCCGTTCGCCGATTGCGTCCTCGCGCCGTTGGGACTGCCGCTGTTCGTATCGTTGCTTTACCGCAGTTGGTTTCTGCACAAGATTCGGGAACGCGTAATTTGGAAGGGAAGAAGTTACAAGGCGTAGAAGATTCTGGCAGGTGGCCAAGGTGCCGGGAGAAGTGATCACAACCGCCGAAGATGGGTGGCCCAGGTGCCTCGCATCTGGGCACCTGGGAGAGCTTGGACCTTGGCAGGCCGGTTCTGCTCTTACTCGACATCTATCGTGATTCGTTGTAAGCTTTCCGTCGATGCCGCGCGGACTCACCCGATACGAACACACGGGAAGCTTTCACTTCCTTACCTTCAGTTGCTATCACCGGTTCCAGTATCTGGGCGCGGCGGAGGCGTGTGATTTTTTTGAGGATGCGCTGGAGCGCGTCCGGCAGCGTTACCGCTTCGTGGTTGCCGGTTATGTCGTCATGCCGGAGCACGTCCATCTTCTGATCGGAGAGCCGGTCAAAGGCGTGGTTTTAGGCATGATCCACGCACTCAAGCTTTCTGTGGCGATGCGGCGCGCGGAGCGGCCTTTCTGGCAAACTCGCTACTACGACTTTCTCGTGCACAACGAAGAGAAGCGCGTCGAGAAACTACGCTATATGCACCGCAATCCGGTTGTGCGCGGCCTGGTTGTCAAGCCTGAAGATTGGGCGTGGTCGAGTTTCCGGCATTACGCGACCGGAGTTAAAGGAAGAGTCGAGATCGAATCTCAGTGGAGCGCGATGCGGCGGGGCAACCAAGTGTCGGAATATCTGCGCTATCGGGAAAAGACCGGTTGAGATCCGAGGTTTCCCAGGTGCCCAAAAGCGAGGCACCTGGGGCACCCATCGTTTGTTGTAGTTAGAGATGTTGGGACCCGCCCCTTCAGGAGAGAAACAATGAAAACTTTACTTCAGGTACTTGTCGGTTTAGCCCTATGCGCCGTTCTCGGGTACGTGCTGATCTACTCAAACTTCCCGATGTCTTGGGAACACGAAGAACCGCTTCAGCCTCATGTCTACTCCCTCACATGGCGATCAGGTGTGATGCTGGGTCTGCTGCTAGTAGCCACGCAGGCTATTTCGTTCATCCTCTTCCGACGAATTCTAATCGGCCGGCGGCCCATGTTCCGGGAGAAGTGATCACAACCACCGGAGATGGGTGGCCCAGGTGCCTCGCCTTTGGGCACCTGGGAGTGCACGAATTATGCCGTCATCGCCCTCGATATGGGAACCTGCCCCTCCTATTCAGGTTGTCAACGCTAAAATCAGATAGGAGAGGCCCGATTCCCTGGGGCGAGAGGACGAAAGACAATGGCAGCGAGCAAGACAATTCATCAGGAAGCTGAAATCGACGGAGGCCTGGGCGGGGTCAGCACAGCTCTGATCTACCGCGAGCTTTTGCGCCGCCTGGGCGAAGATCCCAGCCGCAACGGGCTGCTGGCCACCCCCGGCCGCGTGGAAAAGTCGATGGCCTTCTTGACCAAGGGCTACAACGAGGAGCCATCCAAGGTCTTGCACGGCGCGCTCTTCGATGAAGACTACGACGAAATGGTGATCGTCAAGGACATCGAGATGTTCTCGCTCTGCGAACACCATTTGCTGCCATTTTTTGGCAAGGTGCATGTGGCCTATGTGCCCAAGGGAAAAGTCATCGGACTGAGCAAGATTCCCCGTCTCGTCGAGGTCTTTGCGCGGCGCTTGCAGGTGCAGGAGCGGCTCACGCGCCAGATTGCCGATGCCATTCAGGATGCCATCTCCCCGCTGGGCGTGGGCGTAATCGTCGAGGCACGTCACCTTTGCATGATGATGCGCGGCATCGAGAAGCAGCACTCCTCGACGGTGACCTCGGCGATGCTCGGCTGCTTCCGCCAGAAGGAAACGCGCCATGAGTTCCTGTCGCTGGTGCAGCAGCCGGCAACCAGCGGCGTGTAAATGCGGTTGGGCGCAATCGGCTACAGTAGATAGGTGAACGGGCTAATCGTTATCGACAAACCGGCTGGCATGACCAGCCACGATGTAGTGGGCCGGCTGCGCAGAATCGCCGGCGAACGCTCCATCGGCCACTTGGGCACTCTGGACCCGATGGCGACCGGTGTGCTGCCGCTGCTGCTGGGCAAGTACACGCGCCTGGCGCAGTATTTCTCCTCCGCTGAAAAAAGCTACACAGGCACGATCCGCTTCGGCTTTGCCACCGACACCTACGATGCCGAAGGCGAGCCTGCAGGACCGGATCTTTGGCCGGAGTTTCGTCCTTCTTTGACGCTCGACCGCGTCCGTCTTGCCGCCGCTCGCTTTCGCGGCGAGATGGAGCAGATGCCGCCCGCCTTTTCGGCAAAAAAGATCGCCGGCACGCCGGCCTACAAGCTGGCGCGCGCGGGCAAGCCTGTGGAACTGAAGGCTGTTCGGGTTTATATCGGCAACTTCGAGATTGTTGCGCTCGACGCGGCTGAGGCAACCTTCACGATGAGCATCAGTGCCGGGGGGTACGTGCGCTCCGTGGCGCATGAGCTAGGCCAGGATATTGGCTGCGGTGCGCACCTGAGCAGTTTGCGGCGCACACAGGCTGGGGTGTTCACGGTCGCTGAGGCGCACACCTTGGCAGAGCTCGACCCTTTGTCCGGCAACCTGGAGGCGCTCGGGGAACTGTGCGTCCATCCGCGCAGCCTGCTGCCAGAGATGCCCTCTGTCACGGGCGACGACATCGCTCTGGGACGCCTGCGTAACGGCGCCCAGGCCAATCTGCCGGAATTCTCCAGCGCGCCGCTGGTCAAAGTCTTTGCCGGCCAGCGGGAACTTGTGGGAATTGCCAAGCGCGTCGCGGGAACTCTATTTCAGCCAGTGGTGGTAATGGGGTAAATGGCACGAAGATTTGCCAAAAGCTGCGTAAATCTGACTGGCAATGCCTAGATATCCATGAAATGATCCGTATAGAAAGCCTCAAAGAGACTGATTTCGCTTTTGAGACTGCTCAGGGCCACAAGCTTATTACAAACGACGAAGCGGCCGCACTGGTCGCCAGGAGCCGCGAGAGAAACGGGGAAGACCGCTACGATTTTGACCAAAGTGTGGCCTCACTCGGCAGGTATTATGACGCGCTGCCGGTCAACGCTCCCAAGTGCCAGGTGCATCACAACCACAGGGATAGGGCGATGCGCTTCTTCGAGAACAATACCAGCAACCCTGATGCCTACTATTCCACGATTGTGAAATTGCAGGCTCAGCAACGCGCTTTTGAGGCGGTCGGTCGCGTTCGTTGCGAGCGTATACCGGTTGGCCAATATGTCCAGCAACGCAGGTTTGACCCGAGAGAGGAATGCCCTTATGATGGAATGGTTGGTTTGGTTGTTGCCTTCTCGTTCAATGGTTAGGACAGCTGCCTCTGGAGCAGCATATCGGGGTTCGAGTCCCTGGAAGGCAACCAGATCATATCAGTCAGTAGAAAAAGCTGGAACGGGCCATGATGTCCGATAACGTATATTCTGTATAGTTGATTCCTCCAGGATTATTCTAATCGATTAATTGTGCGTCTGCTGAGATACACCATAAATAACTCGATAATCAGGAGCTTCCCAGTCTGCTTCCCTGCCAAGCGCTGTATCCCGCCTGGCCAGCAGTAGTGCGTCAGCAGATCACGAGCGGGTTCAGTCGCGATGTTTGAGAATTCACGTCCAAAGCTCGTTTCGCCAACAACTACATCTTGTAATGACCCAGGTCCTCGTCGTTCAAGCCTTCGAGCCAACCACGCAGTTGCTCGGCCGTAGGGCCCTCTGGCGGTCCGGTGGTGTTCAGCTTCGCGGTCTGCATGACTTCTTCAGCAACGTAAATCGGGCAATCAGCGCGCAATGCCAAGGCAATGGCATCCGACGGCCGTGCATCTATTACCAACGGTTCACCATCCTGCCGCAGCCACAGAACCGCAAAAAAAGTGTCGTCCTTGAGTTCTGAGATCACAACCCGTTCCAACTGAGCCCTCAATCCGCGAATGAGATTCCTGGTCAAGTCGTGCGTCATTGGGCGCGGAGCAGCCACCTTCTCAATCTCGATTGCAATCGCGTTGGCCTCGAAGATTCCCACCCAAATGGGCATGACTGTCTCCGAAGCGACGTCCTTGAGCACGATGATGGGCATACTTGTAGCGGGATCCATCATCAACCCGCGTATCCGCACCTCGATTTCCATGGCCATGCTCTCCCTCTCTTGCTCACATCTTAGACTGTTTCGCCCACCAAGCTGTTCGGATGCGTCGCGGTAATCCTGACCTGCAGGTAGCTTCCGGGCGCTGGAGCGATCGGCTGCCTGCAGGTAAAGTTCACCGGGATATTCTGACCGCAACGTCCGATAATCTGTCCCCGCGTCGCATTTATGCCTTCAACCATTACCTCTACTATCTGACCTAAATGCTTGGCATATTTGATCTTCTGAATTCCGCGCTGCTGGTCAAGCACCACTTTAAGCCTGGCGACCTTTTTGGCCTCCGGGATGGAATCCACCATGGTCAAAGCCGGCGTATTGGGGCGTCCGGAGTACTTGAACCCAAAGACGCAATCGAACTCGACTTTAGCGAGAAGGTCCATGGTCTCGTTGAAGTCATTCTCATTCTCTCCTGGGAAGCCGACGATGATGTCGGTTGACAGCGCGATGGGCCGACGCGCAGCTCTGATCCAGGCGATCCTCTCCAGGTAATCCTCGCGGGTGTATTCGCGATTCATCAGCTTGAGAATTCGACTGGAGCCCGACTGCACCGGCAGGTGCACGTGGTCGCAAAGCGTGGGCACCGAGTCAATCACTTCGACAATCTCGCGGGTGAAGTCGCGCGGGTGGCTGGTCATGAAGCGCACACGGCGAATGCCCGGCACTTCACCCACGGCAGCCAGTAATTCAGCGAAGCTTCGCTTCCCTTCCGGGTCGTGGTAGCTGTTCACGTTCTGGCCCAAAAGCTGGATCTCGGTGTAGCCACGGTCGGCGATGCGGCGTGCCTCGGCGAGCACCGAAGCAGAAGTGCGGCTGCGCTCCCGGCCGCGCGTGTACGGCACCACGCAGTAGGCGCAGAAATTGTCGCAGCCCTCAATGATGGTAATGTAAGCGCGAAAAGGGTTTTGGCTGGCAGTAAACTCGGTCTCGAAGGTCTCGCTAGTCTGGCGATCGTCGAGGCCGGTGATGCGGGTCTCGCCAGCTTCAAGGCGTGCCAGCATCTCCGGCAATTTGCGGTAGGATGCGGAGCCCGCGACCAGCGAGACGTACGGTGCTCGCACGAAGAAATTCGCGCCTTCCTGCTGCGCCACGCAGCCCAGGATTCCGAATCGCGTGCCGGTCTTGTACAGCTTCTTGTTGTCGTTGAGGCGGTTGAAGACCTTCTGCTCCGCTTTGTCGCGGATGGAACAGGTGTTGTACAGGATCAGGCCGGCATCGACTTCCGACTCGACCTGTCTGTAGCCCTGCTGCCGGAGCGTGCCGACAATCTTCTCGGAATCGTGGGCATTCATCTGGCAGCCGAAGGTTTCTAAGTAGAAGGTTTTGTCGCTTGCCATAGCAATTCTAAGTATACCGTGATCGGCGAATTGAGCCCGCAATCAACTGATCGCAGGCTCAACCCGCCAATCGAAACAAGCGCTATCAGTTCCGTACCCAAATCTCAACGCGTCTGTTCTTTTCACGGCCGTCCGGATTGTCGTTCGAAGCAACCGGAAGGTTGGAACCGAAGCCTCGGACAATCGCTGGCTTGAGACCCCGCTGCACAAATTGGTCCTGAATGATCTTGGCCCGGCTCAAAGACAGAGATTGATTCGCTGTGGGAGAACCGATGCTGTCGGCAAATCCAAAGAGGAGGATTTTGTCTCCAGTGCCTTTGCGGTCGGCAATAAGGGATATGACTCGGTCCACATCCACCTGCGCCTTGTTGTCTGGTTCCGATTGTCCCGGTTGAAATCTGAAGTCGAGAGACAGACGCTCCGCGTTCCGGGTCAACTGCCGGTATTCGTCCGGAGCTGCATCGGATACCCCTTGCGCGTTCTCCACTGCGACATTCTGCGCAACGAATCCGTTGGCGGCGACAACGTCCTGACCTTGCTTCGACAAAGCAAACTCGACGAACTGCCCTGTGAGCATGTTGGCGGGTGTGGCCGGGGTGTAAAGATAGAGCCGCCTAGAAAGAGAATAATCTTCGGTCGCAACCGTCAGGCGAGTCGGCAAAAGGGCTCTCGTGCCCTTCTCCGATACTGCAATCGGTTTTGCGTTATGAACGAATGGAAGGCCGATGAAACCGATGCCGTTCGGATCATGGGCCACGGCATCAGAAAGCTCATTGCTGTCTTCAAACCGTCGAGCGCCCTGCGCCAAGGGCTTGCCCCCCAAGACGAGAGTCTTGAAAGTATCGTAAGTGCCTGACTTATCGTCTCTTGCGTAGATCTTGGCCGCAACTTTGGATGAACCGGCCTTCGGCCAATCGGCGGATTCTCCAGTGAAAAGGCGCATGATCTCGTCTTTGGAAAGCTCGGCGACAGGATTGGAGGCGTTGACGATCACGGCAATGCCGTCAAGTCCAAGGACATGCTCGCTCGCGGGGCCAAACATGTTTCCGAGTGACGACAGTTTGTTTGCTTCCTCTGGCTTGATTCGTCTCGACGCCATGCCGATGTCACAACTGTTTTCAGCCAGAGAGGTGAAAGCGGTTGCGGAACCATGCGCCGCAATTTGTATAGACGACGGAAAACTATCACCGGGTAGAATCCCGAGCACAGCCTTTTCCTGAGACTTCGCACCCGCAACAGTATGGACATTCGTTGCGCCGCGGCTCTTGAGAAATGCCTCGGCCAACGCGGGCATCAGACTCTCTCCAACAGTATTGGAGCCGGACAACCGCAGTATGACATGCCTCGCGCCGATAGAGTCGGCAGCGCTTGCCTTCCGCAGAGGATTCCAAGTCACAAGAGCGGCAAATCCGGAAAGGAGCAGAAGCAAAACCGCGGGGACGGCAAAAATCATGGAATTGGTTCTTTTATGAGCGTGAGTTCTCACTTCCACAAGTTCGTGCCCGCACACAGGACAATGGAAGTCCGACCCATCGGGAATTGTATGTATCTCGTGCCCTCGGGCTATCGGACAATTGGACGAATTGACGCACTTTCCCTGTCGTGCTATCACCATAGAATTTTCCGCCTTTCGATCTGTTGTCGCTTTTGCTACCTGGACGTGCGTGCCGGACCGCGCGGATCCATCAAGCAGCTTCACTACTTCGCGGGCCAGAGAAGCGCTGGCCAGGCACGATTACGCGTCTCTCTGCCTGTGTGGGCAGCGAAGCAGCAGTTGAAACCGAGTCACCGTATATCAGGTTAGATTGCGACGTGCGCGTGGATTATGACGGGAATTTGAATACTCGATTAATTTACAGAATTATCATGATCTCGAACATTTGGGATAACTCCATCGAGACAGCAAAAAGCAGTCCAGCCGGGTGCTCTATCCATATCGCAGGCGCTTGCAGACTATTTCCCTCTTCCGCCCCACAATAATCTATAGGAGTTTCCCAAAGGTCGCTCCCGTAACTCCTTGTCCTGGAAAATTGTGCTGGCAACTCCTTTGTTTTGACGCGCGTACGGCGCAACTCAGTGCGTAACTTCAAAAAAGATAAGGATTTTGCTCCCAAAATAGGGGTGGGGGTAGGTGCGGGCGGCCAATTCGCGATACCCCGCACGTTGGCTGCGGGTGGGTGCCCATCTGCTCTCCGTCGAATCGGCCTGATGCCTTGCCGAATGTGTTCATGAGGTTTCAGGGCGGCCCGAAGGCCGCCCTGCGCATGGTCTAGTGAATCATGTTGATGGCTTGCTGAGTAACAGTGTCGAAGGTGGTTACAGCTTTGGAGTTGGCCTCGAAGGCCCGCTGGGCGACGATCAGGTCCGAGAACTCGGCGGAGATGTCGACATTCGAGGCCTCCAAGGAACTATCCTCGATGGCGCCGCGCCCGCCAGATCCGGCCACTCCCACCGAGGCATCGCCGGAGGCGCTGGTAGTGGCGTAGTTGGTTGATCCCTGCGCCGCCAAACCCTCCTCATTGCCCACTGTGGCGAGGGCGAGTTGACCCACTGTCTCAGTCTGGCTATTGGAAAACTTCGCCGTAATGAGACCATTCGAATCAATGGAAAAGCTCTGATACTCGCCACTTGTGTATCCATTCTGTTTGGTAGCCGAGGTCGAATCGGCCGATGCTGTCTGGCTGACGCTCGATGAACCCGTACCTCCAAACAGACCCCAGCTGAGATTCAGCGTCGCCGCACCGTCGGATAGCCCGGCAAAAGTAATGCCACTCACATCGGCAGCCGGACTAGTCAGATTTCCGTCTGAATCGAAGGTCAGCGTTCCGGTCGTGTTGGTTGCCACGGGGTCCTGGATTACGCTTCCGCTCGTGGAGATATTGGCGCCGGAGATGCTCAACACGCCGCCTGCTGTCGACGAGACCGTCACTCCACCGGCGCCAACAGTGATGCCGGCCGCTCCCAGCGCGGTGTTCAGGTCTGTCACGTAGTCGGCAACGGTCTCCGGTGTGCCAGTGAATTTCGGCAGTGCGGTCGTGGCAGTTCCCCCCGCCGTGGCGGGCGCCGTAATTGTCAGTGTCGTTCCGGTATTGACGGTGGCCAGTGTGCCGCCGCTGGATCCAAAGTCGTAACTGACTGTCGTAGCGCCTGCAGCCGTGGCCGAAGCTGGCTTCAGCGTATTCGGCATCGTAATGTTATAAGACCACTGATTGGTTCCTGTTTTGGTGTAGGTGACGGTAGCGCTGTATGACTGGCCCAGGGAATCGTATACCGTCACGGGGCTGTTGGCTGTCGTGCCAACAGCGTCGGAAGAATCAAGATTCTGCGTCACGCTGAAGGTTGTGGTTGCTGAGGGAGCCATGACCGTCCCGGTGGGAATCGTGATGTCGCTTACCGCGCCGCTGGTGTTCACGACACCGTTTGTGGCCGGGTATCCCATCACCGCCAGCCCGCCTGCGCTTTCCAGTGTTCCGGTTGAACTCACCTGGAAGCCGCCGTTGCGTGTATACAACTGGTTCCCATTGTTATCGAGCACAAAAAAACCGGAACCATTGATTGCAACATCGCTCGTCGAGTTTGCAGAGGATATTGTGCCGTTCGAGAAATCTGTGCTATTAGTGGCTACCTGCACGCCGCTGCCCGCCTGAATCTGATCTCCCGAGCCCGAAGAGCCAATCTCCTGGTAAAACAGATCGCTGAAGGTCGTTGTCTGTGACTTGAAGCCTGTCGTGTTCATGTTGGATAAATTGTTGGCGATGGTATTCAACGCCGTAGAATCAGCGTCCAGGCCGCTGAGTGGAATGTAAAAGCTGGGCATCGTCGTTCTCCTTTGAATGGTGACGCTGGCCTCTGCGGCCTGCGTAATGAAAACCTTGCGGGGGAGTGGTTCGCCCGCCGGAGTTTACAGGGAATTGCGTCGGCCACTCAGAGCCTGGGCCACTGTCTGCGCTGCCGGGTTGGCATCGGGAACGCCGAGATTGCCCGGAGCCAGCTTGGATGTGGCTGTTTGAATGGCGCCTGGAATCGACATCCCGCCGCTTGATGTCGTCGAGAGCGACGGTGCGCTGCTACCGGTCAAATTCGACGCAGAGTCCTTCTTTGCGCCAGAGGTCGTGCCGCTGCTCGATGTGCCAAGATCCGTCGTCAGCGTTGAGTTGATGTTGATCAATTGCTCCAGGCTGTTCACCGAAACGAGCTGGTTGACGTACTCATTGGGGTCCGTATTCGCAGTCGGATCCTGGTTCTGCAACTCGGTCACCAGCAAAGTGAGGAAGTCGCTGGACGAAATGGTGGCGGCCGAATCGCTGCTCGAACTGCCGGTGCTGCTCGAACTGCCGTTTACCTCCGGCATTGCGATTTTGCCCGTTGCTGCTGACGCCGAAGAAGTTGCTGCCGCAGCCATGTGGTGATTCAAGATTGCTGTTGCCATCCTGTTCTCTGCCCTTTTCTGCGTAGGCCTGCGTTCGCCTGCGCTCTGGTTTATCGGGCTCTTGCCCGCCGGCCGATCCTCCGGCCTGTCTCTGGCCTCTAAGCTGGTCTTCAGGCTCAGGCCATCACAGAAATGTGCTTGCCTCCCAGCCATACTGGCTGTGTGCCTGCGTCCAATTCCGTCGGTAAAGCCGTCGCCCCCGAAGCAACCGCTGGTATGGTCGATCGGCTTCTCGACTCGCCGATTTCCGAGCCGCTATTGGCGCCCTGTGTGAGCTCCTGTCCCGTTTGTTGTCCTGTCCCTTGCTGCATATCGCGTCCCGCACTCTGATCACCGCTCAATCCTGGCCACCCGCTCTCGGGAGCGGTCAGCGTCAGCGTTTCAACCGGCGTGTGGTGCTCTGTCAGATAGGCATTCAATCCCGCCATGTGACTGCCCAGCGCCTGGGCCGCATCGACAGAGCCAGGCACCAGCTCAGCATGGACTCCGCCTCCGACCGCATTCGCACGGACGCCTACCCAACCCACGGTCGGGTCAAGAAAACCTGCCTCTGCCCTCTGTGCCCCGGCATGAATCCATGTACTTTTCATCTCCGCAGCCGCGCTGTCGAGAGTCGCCAAGGTGTCGCGAGATTCCGACCCGGCGGTCGTTGTTGCCAACTCCGCCTCCGACGCACCGGCCGTTTTCACAGCTTCACTCACGCTCGTTACTACGCGCGCCATCGCGGCGGTATCCACGGTTGGACTGGAAGCTTGTTTTACCAAGAGACGATTCCTTGGCTGAATCGAATTGAAGTTGCTGGTTTCGTGCATCGAGCGCAACGGGTCGAGCAAAGAGGCCCTTCCGTCGCCGGCATGGCCTGGATCGCCCGCAGCGAGCGGCGAAGCCAGGCGATCGGATTGGTCAGCGGCTTTGTCGGTAGCCACTGACAACCGATCCAAGCCATCGCCGTCAACTGAGGTCGCCGGGTTCACTCCCTGATTCATCTGAGGAGTCGGAGCCTGAGCTTGATCCTGACCTGAAGCTTGAACTTCGCTTCGGCCCGCCGGTCTCGCGTGACTCGAAACTGGGATCGATACCTCTGCTTCAGCTGCGCCAGAGTCTGAGATCTGCATCTGATGCAATTCCTGGCTTGTCGCATTTTGGCTTGATGCCACTAATCGAGTCGTGTCATAGCCTGGAATCAGCTTCTGAGGCGAGCCTTGACCCGTCGAGGTTGTCTTCGTCGATTCCAGGATCGGTGACACGACCTGAGTAGCCTTCTGCCTCAAAGAAAGCGTTTGAGATATGTCCTGACTCTGTGCTCCTCTCTGAGGTATGTTCCGGCTTGGGTCTGCCGCCTGACCCTGGTTCAGAACGGAAGCTGGGGTTTCAAGCGGGCTTTCGTTCGTAGCACGCACTGCGACTGGCCGCGATGTACCCCCGTTGGCAGGTGACGAGATGGTTTGTCCGATGGTTGAGCGGGATGACTCACCGATGCCGGAAGCTGGCGAAACCTGCCTTTGTGTAGCAGACGTTTCAGATTGTTTCCAGTTCAACTTTCCACTCGCATCTGACCGTTTGACTCCTTCCGTCGGACGCGCGGAATCAGTCGAATGCCAAGTACCCGGCGCATCAGTTGAGAGATTGGTCTCCGCGCCTTGGACATGCTCATTTGCCTCGTGTGAGATCGTGTTGGCGATGGCAGGCGCCGATGTTGGAAGTGAGAGGCTCGCAATTGCTTCTGGTGCGGCTCCTGACGTTAATCCGTTTGAAACGGGAGTCGAGGTGGCAACGTGAGCGGGATGGGTAGAACTGGCGCAGTCGGCAGATTCTGTCTTTGAATTCGTCGCCGGTTTCCTCTCCATTGTTCTGGCAGAGGACGTTGTAGTTGTCCCGGCAAACGGCCGCGTCACGAACCCTCCCGTCCGAGTTTCGTCCGCAGATGGCTTTGCCGCCTCGCTTGGCTTTCCGCTTTCCTTCACTGTCTTTTGACTCGATAGGGAACTCGCCAGAAGAGTCTTTGCTGAAGTCGAAACGGAGGGGTGGCTGGCAGCCTCCCCCGGCGTCGGTTCATCAGCCGTAGTTCCTTGATCGGTTCCAGTCGAGGTTTGGCTGAGGTCTTTTGTGCTCGAGAAAAACGACGCCAGCAACGACTGCCAGCCGGCGCGAAAGCTCTCTGCGGGCGAGGCTATCGGTGGCAAAAGACCTCGACTACCCGCTCCAGTCAGCCCTGTTCCGCGTGCCGTTCCCAGAACATCGTCCGGACCCAGCGTCGGGCTTCCACCTGCTTCGATCTCGATTCCCGCAGCAATCGTCATGCAAACGGAGGGAGCAGAAGATGTGCCAAAGAACGCGGGGAATAGGTTAGAGCATTGTCAGAAATGAAACTGAGAATCCCAATTCAGGAGGCTGCGTCGCAATCTGTGTAGATTATTCCTCATGTTCTATTCGAATTGCACTTGTCTTTTCTAAGCGACGTTTGAAAAGGTACGCGGCATTTGAAAGGGGGCCTATTTCACTTCGGAGACCGGCGGCTCGACATCGGCTCGCTTACCGTAATGCCGTGAGTTGTACCAGTCGTCGAGAGACTGTTGTCCGCGACGGGTAGCATCAACGGCATCCCGCGTTTCGGTCTCCTGGATCAAACTCTCAGCTTGGCGACGCTCGACTCTCTTCAAGAGGAACTCCTGGCGCCGCGCCGCAACCTTTTCCTCCCCGGCCTTGATTCTGGGCTCAAGCATCAAGACATGCCGGCCTGCCGAGCGCGTCTCCTCAAGGCCGGCGAGCCGATTGACCGGTTGGTCTGTCCGGGCGCTTGCTTCGATTAGCCTTCGGCCCCGCATCTCTCTCTCGACGGTGGCCGCAAGGGCGCCTTCCAGTCGATTGAGCTCGCCGATAGCGGATTCCAGAGCCAGTCGGCTCTGTTCTTCCTCGATATCCCGAATGCGCAACAAGCGGCGCAACGCGCGCGAGACGGCCATCGATCAGACCTCCGCTGCCAGTGCCGCAAGCTGGTGCACACAGTCGGCAAAGCGAACTTGCTCGTCCGCTCCCTGGGTCATGAAAGCCCGCATGACATCACGTGCTCGCAGCGCACGATCCAGATCCGGATCCGATCCTGGCTTGTAGGCCCCAATGCGCACCAGATCCTCGGAGCGAGCGTAAACGGCCATCAGCCGGCGCAGAAGCGCGGCATGTCCGCGATGTTCCGGCTGCGTGACAGCCGGCATCAGCCGGCTGATCGAGTCCAGCACCTCGATGGGTGGGTACCAACCCTCGGCGGCCAGCGTTCTCGACAGCACCACATGTCCGTCAAGCAAGGACCGGACCGCATCCACCAGCGGGTCCTGCTGATCGTCGCCTTCCATAAGCACCGTATAAAAGGCGGTGATGGAACCGGTCCTGAACTCCCCCGCGCGTTCCACCAGGCGGGCCAGACGGCTGAAAACCGAAGGCGTATATCCCTTGTTCGTGGGTGGCTCTCCTGCGGCCAGGCCAATCTCCCGCGCGGCCATGGCAAAGCGAGTCAACGAGTCCAGCACCAGCAGCACATGTTTGCCCTCTCTGGCAAAAAACTCGGCGATGGTGGTCGCTGCCAGCGCCGCTCTCATGCGCATCAGCGGCGATTGGTCGCTGGTTGAAACCACCACCACGGAACGCGCCCGGCCCTCTTCGCCGAGCGAATCCTCAAGGAACTCGCCCACCTCGCGGCCTCGCTCGCCCACCAGTCCCACCACGGTCACATCGGCCTCGGTGTTGCGGGTCATCATGCCAATCAGCGTGCTTTTGCCCACGCCTGAACCACCAAAGATGCCCACTCGCTGGCCCCTGCCCACCGTCAGCAGCGCGTCGATCACGCGAATTCCGGTGCCGAGTGGCGTGCGGATTTGCGCCCGGTCCAGAGGCCGCCGCACCGTCCCGTCCAGCGGCAGCGACTTAGAGATGGCCAGCTGACGGCCGTCATCGATGGGCGCTCCCAGCGCATTCAGCACCCGGCCCAGCAGCGCCGGTCCCGCCTCGATCTCGGGATGCACGCCCAAGGCCGACACGGAATTGCCGAAGCGAATTCCCTCGGTGCTTTCGACCGGCATGGACAGCACATTCGAGCCGCGAAAGCCAATCACTTCGGCCAGGTGCGTGTGGCCTAACTGGTCCTGAATCTCGCAACACTCGCCGACCGAGGCCAGCGGCCCCGCCGACTCGATGGTCTGGCCAACAGACATGAGCACCTGGCCCCGCCAGCGCCATGGCTGGCCTCGCTCCAGGTGGGCAAAATAACGATCCAGCATCCGGGTCATGCGCGAACCTCCCCAACAGTCTCCGGGGCAGCATCCGGCTCGCCCGGATCAGATCTCGGGCTGCCGCACCCGGGGCCGCCCGCGCGGTCGAAGAAGCCCCGCTCTATCTCTCCCAGTTGCGCGCGAATCCCAAGATCCACAGAACCCAGCTCAGTCTCGATCATGCAGTCGCCCAAACGCATTCCTTCGCCCGCCGTCACCGTTGGCCTCACGGCAAGATTGGGCACAAGTGCGATCGCCTCGCTCCAAAGTTCAAGCTCTGCCGCCGGCACGCGCAATCGAACCTGGGTCGATCCGGAGAGCTGTCCCAGCGCCACCCTGACCGCTCCGGTAAGCAGCAGAGGGTCCATCTGCGCCTCGCGGCGCAGAATGCGCGCCGCGACGGCCAGCGCCAGCTTCACCACCTCATGTTCAACGGCCTCCATGTAGCGGTCGCGCTCTTTGGCGAAGTTCTCAATGAGCTTGGCGGCTTGCTGCGCCCGCTCACGCTCCCCTGCAATCCGCGTTGCCGCCTGTGTTTCGCGTTCGGAGTTGCAGCCCTGCTCACGGCCCGCGTCGAAGGCGCGGCGTGCCTCTTCAGCTATTCGTTTCTCAATCTCGGCTGATTGCGGGATTTCCTTGCTCGCGCTCCTGGCGTTTCCCGCCTGCGCCATGGCGGAGTTGTCAGCATCCTCTTCATCGCCCGCCCATCCATACCATCCCGGCGACAACGGCGCATCGGGGCCGGCCGGGTAATGGAAGGCCTCAATCCGTCCGGCGATGACTGCGCGCGATGTTGATCCAGCCTGCTGCAAAAATGTGCGCTCCGATCCTGGATTGTCAGTCCTTCACGATGAAGCAATTGGCTGGCAAACGATGACCATTCAAACCAGCATCTCGTCGCCGGCTTCGAGTTTGAGAACCACCTTGCCCTCGGCCTCGAGCCGCCGCGCAAGGTTGAGAATCTCCTGTTGAGCCTGCGCCACTTCGCGCGAGCGCACCGGGCCCAAAACTTCCATATCTTCTTTCAGCATCTCGACGGCGCGTGAACTCATGGATTTGAAGATCTGGGCGCGCAACTCTTCCTTGGCGCCGCGCAAGGCCAGCGCCAGTTGACGCTTGTCCACGCCGGAGACGATCTCGCGGATGGTGGCCGGCGGAACCGTGACCAGATCTTCAAAGGTGAACATCAGATTCCGGATGGCCAGCGCCAGCTCCGGCTGGCCGTCCTCGATGGTTTCGAGAATCCTCTTCGATTCCTCGGCATTGAGGCGGTTCAGCAGGTCGGCCACCGCCTTGAAGCCCGAGTAGCTCTTGCGCGCCGTGTCGCCCATGTTTTCCAGACGCCGATGCAGAATGTGGGCCACCTTCTGCGCCATCTCGGGTGAGAACTGGCGCATCTCGGCCAGACGCTGGATCGAGAGCACCTTGTGGTCTTCGCTTAGGTTGTCCAACACCATTGAGGCACGCCGCGGATCCAGGTGGGCCAGCACCAAGGCAATCGTCTGCGGATGTTCCGAATCGAGCAGTTTGCCCAGCTGCTGGGGATCGGTGCGTTGCAGCTTGGCCAGATTGCCTTGGGCAGCCTCCTGGGATTGATGCACCATTGCCAATAGATCTTCGGCCCGTTCCTCGCCGAAAGTTTCCTTGAGCAGGCGGCTGGCGTAGTCGAGGCCGCCGTGCATCATATAATTCTGGGTTTCCAGAAGCTCCCAGAACTGCTCCAGAATCTCCGAAGAGAGTTCGGGCGTGATGCCGCGCAGATCAGCCAGTTCTTCGGTGATCCGCTGCACGTCCTCTTCCGGCAGTACGCGCAAAACCTCCTTGGCCAACTCCTCGCCTACGGCCACCAGCAAGACAGCAGCCTTGCGCACGCCGGATATGTTTGCCGTCGCGCGGCGCCGTGATGCTCCGTTTTGGATCTCCTCTTCGGCCAAGGCTCCGTTCCTTTCCCCGCTGTGCTCTGGCTCTAACTCTTCTCAGTCTCTGCCGGCCTGTTGATGCTCTTCTTTCCCTTGCGCCTCATCATCTCCAGCATCCTTCAATTGCGCGTATCTTCACAGATCCTCACAGCTCTCCGGACTAATCCGAGTGAATCCAGCTCTGCAGCAACCGGGAACTCTGCGTCGGTTCGCGCTTGAGATGGTCGCTAACCTGCTCGAAGATCTGTTGGGTCCTGATTCGCTCTGGGTCAACCTCTGCTGGCTCGGGCAGCCTCAGCGCCGGCTGCCCCTCAGCCTCCGAAGGACTCGCCAGTTCCCTTCCGGCTTTCTTGAGCGTTCCCTTTGGCGCAGAGCCATACCTGGCATGGCGCAGGGCGGGACGCACACCGAATGCCATTACAATCAGAATGCCGGCCAGCAGGGCCGCGTATTTGACCAGGACCGGCGAATCTTCGGCCGTGCTCAGCAACTTGGCAGGCAGCGAAACTGGCTGCTGCAACCGATTCTCTTCAAAGGCGAGATCCTGGACCTGCAGCATGTCGCCCCGTGTTGCATCGAAGCCCACGGCGGCCTGCGCCAACGCAGTCAGGTTGCGCACCTCGTCGGACGAACGCGGTTGCCATTGCGCCACCTTACCCATGGATGCAGGCTGAATCATCCGGTCGTTTACCACAATGGCCGCCGTCAGCCGCCGAACCTTGCCAGGGCCTTCGACGACGTGCCGCATTGTCTTCGAGGCGGCGTAGGTTCCGGACTCGCTCTTGGCGGTCTGCGGAGCGCTGCTCTGTTGCGGATAGACGGGCAAGGCCTGCGAGTTGGGCGCATTCGAGGCGGTGCCGGGAATCCCTGCGGCCGCGGGCTGGCTGCCGGAGGTTTGCTCGGTGCGCTGCATCGACAAAGTCACCGTCTGGTCCGGGTCGTAGCTCTCTTGCGTCTCTTCGGTGGCTGCCGGGTCGTAGTCCAGGGTGACCGACGCGCGCACGTTCCCTGGGCCGGTCACAGGTTCCAGCGTCGCAATGAGCTTTTGCTCCAAGGCCTCCTCGGCGCTCAAGCGCATGGCGTCCGCTGTCTTCGGCCCGAGCGGCAAGTTGCCGGCAGCATCGACCAGCACCACGCGATCCGGCGCAAGGCCATCGACGGCCGAGGCCACCAGGTTGCGAATCGCCTCCGGCTCTCCGTCGGCCAGGGAGCGATGGCGCAGCTTGAGAACCACCGAAGCCTTGGCCGGCCGTTCAGCCTCGCGAAACAGCGAGTCGTGAGGAAGCACGAGGTGGACCCGCGCCGACTCGACATCGGAGAGCGAGCCAACAGTGTGTTCCAGTTCCCCCTCGAGCGCCCTCTGATAGTTGACCTGTTCGTCGAACTCCGAGCCTACCCAGTTGGGCTTATCGAAGATCTCGAAGCCCAGCCGTCCGCTCTTCACCCCTTTGGCGGCGGTCACCAGACGGGCCTTGTCCAACTGCGCCGCCGGAACGCGGATGCCAGCCCCGTTGGCGGTGGGCTCAAAGGGAATCTGCGCCTGAGCAAGAACCTGGCCTGCCTGGCGCGCATCCTCGGGGTCCATGTCGGCGTAGAGCGTGCGCCAGTCCGTGCGCAGGCCGTACCAGAGCAGGCCTCCAATCAGCGCCACCAGCAGTCCCGAAGCCACCAGCGTCCAGCCCCGCTGCGCGGGCTGCATCTCTGCCCAGCGGACCCGGCCACGCCCCCATAGCCCAGCGAAGCGGTCAGCCAAGCGGGGTTGTCCCGGCATTGCCGGCGCTCTTTTCTCCAACTGTGTTCCGCTGGCCATGGTCTTTGTGTCCCGCCGCTCTGCCTGCCGTTGTTAAAACTGCATCCCGATGACCTGCTGGTAGGCCTGAACAGCCTTGTTGCGCACCGCCAGCGCCAGCTCAAAGGCCATGTTCGCCTTCTCGGTCGCAATCATTGCCTGATGTACATCCACGCCGGAGCCGGTCATCAGTCCGGTCACGGCCGCGTGTGCCTGTGCTTCGAGCTGGTTGACCTGACCAACCGCATCGGTCAGCAAATCAGAAAACGGAGTCGTGGGCGAAGCCCCCGAAGCTCCAGTCACAGCTGCAGCCGCCGAGTTGGATAGTGCCGGCATGGCTTGCGCCGCGGCGGCCATCGGATTGATTGGGATTGGCATCGGTTCTCCCTGTTTCTTTCGTCCGCATTCTCACCTTCACGGACGCCCGCTTGCGCTTCGACCAGAAAATCCCTGCCAACTGGCTAGGACTTGGCGATCTCCAAGGCCGACGTGATCATGCCCTTCTCGGCCTGCACGGCGGAGCTATTCAGACCATATGCACGTGTCGCCCCCATCAGGTCCACCATCTCTGTGAGTGGATTAATGTCGGGATAGGAAACATACCCATCCGCGCCGGCATCAGGATGTCCTGGGTCGTAACGCTTGAGCGGAGCTGAGGAGTCCTCGACCACGGCCGCAATATGCACGCCCGGTGCCGCCGTCCCAGAGCCATTCAGACTAAGCGACGGCATCGGCGTCGAGGCGAGGGTTGCGGAGCCCGCAGTCCCCGAAGCGGCCGTCATGGAGTCGGCGAATTCCGGATCGCCTGAATTCGCGGCGAAAAGCACGTGCTGGCGGCGGTATGGCCCACCCGTTGCCGTGCGCGTCGTCTCCGCGTTCGCCATATTGGCCGCCACGACCTCAGCGCGCATCCGTTCGGCCTGCATGGCCCCGCCCGAGGTTTCCATCATTGCAAAGAGGTTCATTCAGCTGCCTCCTTCTTCACATCAGGCCCTGCACATTCAGGCCCCGAGTTACTTGCTGTCAGAATGGATGGCGTCCAAGACTCGCTGGTACTCCTGGCGGAGCAGCGCCACGCCGGTCTTGAATTTCAGTTGCGCCTCAGCCAGATTCAGGCCTTCGCGATCCATCGAGACATTGTTGCCATCAGGTCGGGCAATCAGCCCATCGACGGTCTTGATGCGCACGCGGCGCGCGGCGCTTCCCTTCTCCACATCCGTCATCGCCTCACGCATCTCGGCTTCGAAGTCCATGCCCACGGCCCGATAGCCGGGAGTATCGACATTGGCCATGTTGGCCGCGGTCAGCTTGGCCTCACTGGTGGCCAGATCCAGGTAGCGGGCAATCTGGTCGCTGAGTTGGGTTTCAACCTGCATCTTCGTGCTCCCTTCCGCCGGCTGTTCACGGCTCAATTGATCTCCAGCCCGAAGTCGATCTCTCGCGGGGTTAGCGTGGCCTCATCGCCGGCCAGAATAGCGGCCCGTTCCAGAATGTGTTCAAGTTCGCGAACATTGCCCGGCCAGTCGTGGGCGGCCAGTTTGGCCAAGGCCCCTGGGTCGATCCGCTTCAATGGCGCTTCGCGCCCCATCCGCGCGAGAAAATGGTCAACCAGCAGCGGCAGATCTTCGCTGTGTTCGGCCAGCGATGGAGTGCGAATGAGAAAGACGGCCAACCGATAGTAAAGATCGGCGCGAAAGGCGCCACTCTGCGTCTGCTGGGCCAGTGGCTGATGGGTGGCTGTTACGATCCGCACGTCAACCTTCACCGTCTCGTTGTCCCCTACGCGCTGCAGTTCGCCGCACTCCACAAAGCGAAGCAGCTTGGATTGCAGCGCCAGCGGCATCTCGCCGATCTCATCCAGAAACAGCGTACCGCCGTCAGCAGCCTCAATCCTTCCGACGCGCCCCTGCACAGCGCCAGTGAAGGCCCCGCGGGTATGGCCGAAGAGTTCAGCCTCCAGCAGCGCCTCGGGAATGGCCGCGCAGTTGATGGCGACAAATGGTTTGCGGTTTCGGGTCGAAAGCCGATGCAGAGCCTCGGCCACCAGCTCCTTGCCGGAGCCTGTCGGCCCTTCGATCAACACCGGGGTCGAACGCGGGGCTACCAGGCGGATGCGGCGGCTGACCTCGAGCATGCACGCGCCATTGCCGATCAACTCCGGAAGTCTTTCGGCCGACGCCAGTTGGGCTCCGGAGGCGGGTAGAGTCATTCCGGCCGGTAACGCCAGAGGAGCGCTGGGCAGAGTATGCATCGCAGTCTTCGCCGAGCTCTGCGGCGAGGCAGGCGCATGGATGGCGGAGGGATGAGCTGGAATCGGCCAGGGATCGGCGTGCAGGGAGTCTTGTGGCGGGTCGGATTTATCCAGAGCGGGCGCCACATTCCAGCTCGCCGTATCGTTGTCCTGCGAGCGGTGCAGAGCATAAAGCAATTCCTGGCGGTAGGGTCCGCGCGGGCTCTCCTGCGCCATGGAACCACTCGCTGTCACCAAATCCACTTCCGGGAAGTGGATACGGAAATCCTTGAGAAACTCGGCCATTTCAAGATCCGGCAGCCATGAGTCGACAATGACCGCTTCGGGTGGCGCCGCTTCCGCGTCCGCCCAAATCTGGGCGCCGCCTTCAGCCTCCCGCACCTGCCAGCGCAGGCCAACAAGGGTATCGGAGAGCCGTTGGCGGAAGTTGCTATCGGCACTGGCGACCAGGACAGTGCGCGGGCGGAGACGGGTGGCAAGGGGAAGGGTTGAAACCGGAACAGTTGCCATGAGAATTCTCCTGAAGATCGATCTGTTTGGTTTGAGCGAAATGGTTAGCGGGCGTCAAGAAGTGGACCGGCCGCAGACGGCAAAGGCAGAACTGCCGCATCGGGAAGCGGGGGCACGGCGGGAAGCGGCGATTCGGCCCCCCGCGGCACCATGTACCCCTGTCCGCGCACCGTGCAGATCAACTGTCCGGGAGGCGGGTCGCTCAGCTTGCGGCGCAAATAGTTGACGTAGACATCCACGATGTTGGTTGTCTGTGTAGGCTCCAGTTTCCAGACTGAGTCCAGAAGTTCCACGCGCGAGACACACTGGCCGCGATTGAGCATCAGGTGCTCGATCAAGGAGAATTCCTTGTTGGTCAGGACGATTGGCTGGCCTGCGCGCCGGGCGGTGTGGTCCAGCCGGTCCAGTTCAAGATCGCCAGCGCGCAGCAGCAGGCGCGCCTCGCGCTTGCGGCGCAGCAGAGCCCTGCACCGCGCTCGCAGTTCGTGAAGGCTGAAAGGCTTGATCATCAAGTCGTCGGCTCCGCGGTCCAGACAGCGGACGCGCGTATCGACTTCCTGCCGGGCGGTCAGCACCAGCACCGGCAGATCCGCGTCAAGCGCTCGCACTTCTTCGAGCACCTGCTCGCCATCCTTGATCGGCATGTTGAGATCGAGAACCGTCAGGTCGGGCAACTCCTGGCGAAATGCTTCGACTGCAGCGGCCCCATCATAGGCCAGGCGGACATGATATCCGTCTGCCTCCAGACCCCGACTCAAAAACAACCCCAGCGCCTTGTCATCTTCGGCGATCAATAACCTCATGGCGACCTTCCTCTTCGAGCGGCGTCCTCAATCCGGAACGCGAGCCTGCTTCGCGTTCCCATCCAGCATGTTTAGCTTGTGCTAAGGAACGGCTCCCCATTACCTTCCCGCGTAAGGAAATGAAACTCAATAGTCAAAGCGGAAAATGAAGACCGGGGGATTGCAGGAATGGCACTGGGGCCGGGGGAATTCCCAAAATGGTGAGCGCGCGGGTGCTGGCGTCGGCCCCGCATCCGCTCGCCGCTCAAAGCTGCCAGCACGCGAACCGCCGTAGCGCCCCACGCTCGCCTCCGAGCGATTGCAACTAATTATTCTCGTGTGCCCGCGATGCTGCTTTCTGCTCATACATCCTGGCATCGGCCCGGTCGAGAAGTTCTTTCATGGTCTCTCCAGCTTGCCGCTCCGCGAGGCCGATGGCGGCGTCAACGCGAAGCTTCTTGACGCATGCGTTTCCCTGCACCGTGTAGTTTCCGCAAACCCACTTGCGCAGGCGATCAATCTGCGCCTGGGCCTCGGCGATGCCGCAGTTGTTCAGCAGGAGCATGAACTCGTCCCCTCCCCAGCGCCCGATGATGTCCGTGGAGCGGCACACCGACCGCATTTCTGCGGCAAACTGCTTCAGCAGTTCATCTCCCACCAGATGACCATGCTGGTCGTTCACCCGCTTGAATTCGTTGATGTCGATGATGGCCAAGCAAAACGACTGATCCGAACGAAGAGAGCGATCGATCTGGTCTTCCACCCAAAGGCGGCTTCCCAGCCCGGTGAGAGAATCGCGCGAGGCAATCTCTTCAGCTTTTTCCAGTCTCGTCTGGTAGGTCGAGACTTCCTCTCGCAGATGATCGATCGCGGCCTTGCCTTCGGCTGTGATTCTCTCAATCGAGCTCTTTAAATCCGAGGCGCTCTTCTTGATCGACTCCCGGATCTCCGTCAGATCTTCCAGGTTGGCGATGCCGTTCAGCCGCGTCGTGACCTCGCTGATCTGCGCGGCGCATCGATGATCCCGTTCGCCAACAGACTCTGCGGTGCGGGCCATCACCAGCAGAATCTCTTTCACTTCGCTGGTCTGCTGCCTGTTGTGCATGGCTGTGCGCCTGCCCCAGCCTTGCAGCTGCTCCCGCACGTGGGATTCAGTCTCCTCGACTTTCTCAACGGAAACCTCCGCGCTGAGACGCTCCCCCAGCATTCTCAAGCTCAGCTTCAGTTCCTCGCCCATGGCCGGACAAACATCCAGACTGCAGTTGCCCATCTCATGCAGTGCCGAGCAATATGCGGCAACTGTCACGGGCAATAGGTCCCCGGTTTCCCGCTCGCCGTGGCGATCGGCCCCCGCTTGTATCTCCTCCAGGTATCGCTTGATCGAGATCATTTGCCCTCGTGCGCGGGCAGCCATCCGCAGCCTTGACGCGCGGCCACACCAACTCTGTTTATCGGGTTCTCCTCAGGCTTCCTTTAATCCGGTCTTGGCACTTTCTCACTATCTACGCACTTTTCGGGACACTCCGGGCGAACAGCTGACGAGACGGCTTGTCCGCATCGGCAGCCTGTTTCCAAAGCCGGTTTTTCGAGTGCGACAGAGAATAAAAGAAAAAGCTGTTGCGGTTCGCCTTTTATTCGCTATAATGCGCGCATGGCTGTTACTCGAAGGCAAAAAGAGATTCTCGACTTTCTGGAGTCGTTCGTAACCAACAACGGCTACTCACCCTCGTTTGAAGAGATTGCGCGCGGCATGGGGCTAAAGAGCTTGGCAACCGTGCACAAGCACATTACCAACCTCGAGAAAAAGGGCCTGCTCGACCGAGTGCATAACCGCAGCCGTTCGATCGACGTGTTGCCGCCGGGGACGCGCACGCGCTCGAGCGACCGTTTGCCCCTGGCCGGCAGAATCGCCGCAGGGCTTCCCGTCGAGGCGATCGAGACGCCGGAGAGCATCTCGCTGCATGATGTGGTGGGCAACCGGGATGTCTTTGCCCTTGAGGTGCGCGGGGACTCGATGCGCGACGAACATATCATCAACGGCGATTACGTGCTGGTTGAGCGCACGCGAACGGCGCGCCAGGGTGAGATCATTGTCGCGCTGGTGCGCGGTTCCGAAACCACGCTCAAGCGCTTTTATACCGAGGGCAACCAGGTGCGGCTGCAACCGTCCAATGTGGAGATGGGACCCATTTACGTTCCCGCCGCGCAGGTGGCCATTCAGGGTCGCGTGTTGGGTGTGCTGCGCAAGTACCGGTAAATCGCTTTCACAGCGTGCCACGCTCCCAAGACAACAAAAGGCCCGGCACATTCGCCGGGCCTTTCCATCCTGCTTATCTGCAGTTCAAGCATGGTCGTTGTCACGCCAGCAGGCGCTGAATCTTCTCTTCGATCACATCCTGGGGCTTCCAACCTTCGCTCTGATCGGCCACTTTGCCGCCCTTGAAGAACAATAGCGCCGGAATACCGCGAATGCCATAGCGCGATGGCGTTGAGGGGTTCCCGTCCACATTCACTTTTGCAACCTTCAATTGCCCTGCGTATTTGGCTGCGACTGCATCAACAATCGGGCCCATAGCTTTGCAGGGACCGCACCATACAGCCCAGAAATCAACCAAAACCGGCTGTTCGCTTTTGATCACTTCCTGATCGAATGTCGCATCGCTGACTTCCAGAACTCCTGTTCCCGCCATGATCCTCCTCGCTGCTATTGCCTGCTTCAAGTGTACCCGGAATAGGCCATTTATGAGATGTGGCGAAGGCAGGAAAGTCGCAAATAGCTTATCGAGTGTCAACAGAAGCACCGACCGACCATGAGGAAAAATGTCGAACGCACTTCAGGGCGCGGCCCGTTAATGTCAGCAGGAAATAAGAAGCGCCCGGATCCCAAAAGGAATCACGGGCGCTAGAGCAGCCCTCCCCCAGAACTGCCCACAAAGCGAATTTAGGTGTTCCGGAAGCGAATAGCAAGCAATCTTGAGTAATAAAAGAGGTAACCTGCCGAAGAGGAATAAAACGACCAAAAAGTAATGTAAAAAAGTGGCCGCACGCATCCTTGTGCCATAAAAGAGAATCAGTTCCGTCAGCTGGCTCGGAACTTGTGCCACCAGAGTGTAAATTCCCGCAGTCCTCGCTTTAGGCTGAGAACTCGCGGACTGCCTCAAGAGACTGGTTTGCTCCCGCGGCCTCAAAACGGCAGACTTTGAGTTCCGGCTCCGCCATCCCAGCGACCGCTGCGCGGATGGCAGCCGTCGCAGTGGGTACGCTCTCCTCGCTGTTGACGATGACCAGCACGGAAGGCCCGGCGCCGCTCAGAGCCGCACCAAGGATGCCATGCTCACCAGCCAGCGGCAGCAGACGAGGCAGCAGCGTACAGATGGACGCGCGATAGGGTTGGTGAATGCGGTCCTGCATTGCGATGTGGAGCAGATCGCCCCTTGCCTGGGCAAAGGCAAGCCCGAGCAGCGAGACCGACTGAATGTTGGCAACCACGTCTGCGCGGGAGTAGCAGTCAGGCAGCATGGCGCGCGCCTGGCTAGTCGGCAATGGCTTGGCTGGAAGAACGAGAATGGCCCGCCATTCGGCCGGCGGCGCGACACAGGCCACCTGCACCCGCTCGCCCTCGCGTGCGGCGGCTACAAAGCCGCCCAGCCAGCAAGCTGCGGCGTTGTCTGGATGGCCTTCCAGCGCAGTGGCCTCTTCCAAAATGCGCTCCGAACTCCAATTGAGCCGGCCAAAATGCACGGCAAGGGCGATGGCTGCCAGTCGGCCCGCCGCCGACGATCCGCAACCCATTCCGAGCGGAATGTCGTTGGCCATTTGGATTGCCAGAGGAACCACTGGACGCCCGTTGCCCTTCAGCAGATTTTTGTAAATCTCCAGGATGAGATTGTTCTCAAGGCGGGAGCAGTGTTCCCGGTTGCGGCCGGTCACGGCGATGGAGAACTCAGCTGCAGGATTGGCCTCGATCTCCAGATAGAAGTCGAAAGCTACGGCCGCAGTGTCAAAGCCGGCGCCGAGATTCGCGGAGGTAGCCGGCAAGCGCAACCGGATACTGTCTGGACTTGCGTTCAGTGCCTCGCTCATCCGACTCTGTCCTTGAGCGCGGCCAGCACGGCAGCCGGTGTAGCTTCAACGCTGATGGCGTTGCGCTGCAGACCGGCAATCTCCTCTTCGAGGCAAGCGGTCTCGTCTTCTTCCAGCAATGTCCCGCGGTGAAAATCGATGGTGTAGTTGGCGTCCTTGAGCGTGTGGCCGGTCAGCACCAAAACCACGGTCTCTCCGGAGCCGACCTTCCCTTCGGCGCGCAGCTTCTTCAACCCCGCCAGCGTTACGGCGGAGGCCGGCTCGCAGCCCAGCCCTTCACTGCCCAATTCAGCCTTGGCAATGGCGATTTCCGCTTCGGTCACATCCAGGCACCAGCCACCCGTGTCCTGAATGGCGCGCACGGCCTTGCGCCATGAGGCGGGATTGCCAATGCGAATGGCCGTAGCGCGGGTATGAGCCTCAACCGGTTCCAGCGAAGTAGCCTGATGCTCGTTGAAGCAGCGCACGAGCGGATTTGCTCCCGCTGCCTGAATCACCGAGATCTTCGGCATCTGCGCGACCAAACCAAGCTGAACAAGCTCACGGAAGCCCTTGCCGAGCGCTGAACTGTTGCCCAGATTGCCTCCGGGAACGATCACGTGGTCGGGCACGCTCCACTCAAAGGCTTCGGCAATCTCGAAGGCGGGTGTTTTCTGGCCCTCCAAGCGGTAGGGATTTACCGAATTCAGCAGGTAGATGGGCGCTTCTTTCACAATCTGCGTCAAGAGCTTCAGGCAGCCATCGAAGTCCACCTTCAACTGGCAGGTGAGGGCGCCGTAGTCCATAGCCTGCGACAACTTTCCCCAGGCAATCTTGCCGTCGGGAATCAGCACCAGGCTGTTGAGGCCGGCGCGCGCTGCATAGGCGGCCATGGAAGCCGAAGTGTTTCCCGTGGAAGCGCAGGCCACCCATTTGAAGCCGCGCTCTTTGGCCACGCTGATCGCGGCGGTCATGCCGGTGTCCTTGAACGAACCGGTGGGATTCATGCCCTGATGCTTGGCGTAAAGCTGATCGATGCCGAGGGCCTTGGCCGCGCGGCGCAGCTGATAGAGCGGCGTAGTGCCCTCGCGCAGCGTTACGACGTTGCCAAAGCTGTTCAGGATGGGCAGCATCTCGCGGAAGCGCCAGACGCCTGAGTGGTCGAGCTCTTCAGAGGAACAGCGCCGCTCGCGCCAGAGCCATTTGAGCGCGCCGGGATTGGGCCGGTCAGGCCCTCCGCGCTGGCCCCAGCCGGGGTAAACCACTTCAAAGAGGTCTCCGCACTGGACGCAGCGAAAGTCCGGTTGAGCTTCCGCGCCCGAGATCAGCGCCCCACATCCAAAACAGCGTAACTGATGCAAATTGTCGTTCATGGCTACTGTTAGGTTACCAGCCAGGAGCCAGTTTTGCCGCGCGGCGCATGAGGCTGAGCCGATGAATTGCGGGCGGGCGCGATTGTGAATAAAAATGCGGGAGTGTCACAGCAACTGCGTTTCTATGAAAGAGGCTTGCGGAAATTATTGAAATGGAGTTGGTTAGACAGAGATCCACAGCTTCACAGCCATATTTCGAGAATTTTTCTGGTATTGAGGGCGGACGGCGTGGACGGTGAGGGGGTGGCGGGGTTTGCTGCTCTCAGTCTTTTGAGCTGAAAAGTGGCTTTGCCCTTGTATCCACTGACTTTTTGAGTATGCGCGGACAGAGGAAAATTTTCTGCAAATCAACTGCGATGGCCTAGTTGTTGTCACTTGAGCGGCAAAAAGACTATGGCTGAAGACCAACTTTTTTACTCATAAGAGGCCGTTAACAAAGCTGCAGAGCGGCGAGGAACTTCGGAGAGGGTGTGAAAGTCCCTCGATTCAGCTGTCTGTGGTACGAGGGTTCACTCCGCCCCTCCGGGGCAGATGTACTTTTCTTTGCCTGTTACCCAGGGCTGCGCTTCGCTTGCCCGGGGCTATTCTCGTTGACTCCCTATGGGAGCGAACCAATGGGCTGCTCATGGAATGGCCGAGGTTGAGGTCCGCTTGGAATTCTCTGCAGCGGAGTGAGAAAAGGGGACGCCGCGTGATAACGCTAGTTCTATTTACCCGGCCCAAAAGCGTGAAAACGTGCTTTTCCACCCTAGGCGCAAAGACAAAAACGCGCCGAGGGTGGTGCACCCAGAATTCGTGCTTTCCCACATCTGCCGCGATGGAACTGCGGCAGATATGGGGCACCCGTTGCTGGTACGACTTCGAGTTTTCAAAGAGCTCGTGAAAGGAACAAATGAGAATGCCGGTGCGTATACCATGCAGATGAGAGCTGTGAGCAAATTGTCCGACAGGCCAGCAGAGTTTCTTTCCAGGCGCCTTTTCGACCTGACAGACCGGATCAAGGAAATTGACCCGCAGTTGTCGCGTGTTCTGGTTCCGTGGGTCGTGGAGCATCCGCGATACCTGCCGGGATTTCTGCGCCTTGCGCGAACGATCGGGCAGTCGAAGCGCGTGCGGGCTCGCTCACTTGCAGGCGGGGTGCAGGTGCCTCCGTTTCTGGTTCTCAGCGTCACTTCCAAATGCAATCTGCGCTGCATCGGCTGCTATGCCGGGGCGGTGGGAACAGTTCGCAGGGCGCCAGTGCAGGCGGGACTCGATCTGCACGACTGGTCCGGAATCGTCGATGACGCGGTTCGACTGGGCGTGATGGCGTTCATCATCGCGGGCGGCGAACCATTCATGCTGCCGGGCATTGCGAAGCTGTTTCGGAAGCATCCCGACCGGCTCTTTCTTGTTTTCACCAACGGCACTTCCTTGCAGCCGAGCGATTACGAGATTCTGAAGAATTGCTCCAACACGGTGGTCGTGGTCAGCCTGGAGGGCGATCGCAATCTGACCGACCAGCGCAGGGGCAATGGCGTCTTCGACCGGGCTCTCGGTACTCTCGACAAGCTACGCGCCGCGGGAGTTCTGACGGGCATCTCGGTCACGATTGCATCGGAAAATGTCGAGTACTGGACCGAGCCGCGAAACATCGACGAATTGATTGCCCACAGCGGACCGCTGGCGATGTTCATCGAACAGATTCCCACCAGCGGATGCGAAAGCGGCACGCCGATGACGGAGGAACAGCGCACGCATTTCCGCAAAACCGTCGTCGAGTATCGGGATCGCGCGACCGGAGGCGCTTTCATCATTCATTCGCCGGGCGATGAAGAGACGCTGGGTGGGTGTGTTTCCGCCGGGCGCGGCTTTGCGCATGTGAATCCGAGCGGCGACGTGACGGCCTGTCCGGTTTCCGCGCTGGCGACCCACAACGTGAGAAGCTCAAATCTGCGCGAGGCGCTGGCGAGTCCGCTGTTCACGATGATCCGGGAGAACAGGCATCTGCTCGAAACGGAGGGACATCCCTGCGGGCTGTCGGCGCACGCGGAGGAGTTGGAGAGCATGGCGAAGGGCCTGGGCGCTTACCGCCCCGGCGCGCCTGAGCCGGCGGCGCAGAACACTGCATGGCCCGTAGTAATCAACTGAGTGAAGGCCGACGGCTTCCGGGGTGTTGGAAGACGTTTCAGCCGTCTATAAAAGACGCACCGATCTCTTCCACATGGAAATAGAGCGGTTCTACTATTGGTGTAGAGTGCGGCGTGGACCGGGAGGTCCACACAACAGCCGGCCGGGAGGCCGGCGCTACATGCTCTTGCAGCGACAGATAACCGTGAGCCAAGCGGAGATCCACTCTATACCAATAGGCAAAATGCTCTAATCGGCTGCCACGGCCATGGCCTCTTCGTTTTCGATGCAGCGATGCAGTAAGGAGCAGCGGTAGCGGTCGAACTCGTAGTCTCCGGCTGATGGCAAATTCTGCGCGAGTAGATTCCCTTTCTCCCATGCCTCGCGCGCTTCTTGCTTTTGCCCCTCTATCCAGCAGAGAGCACTCTTCGCCAACCAGTAATCCGTGCCAAAATGAGTGGGCTTTTTGGCTTCCATTCGCTCCCACCATTCGCGCGCCCCCGCGGCATCGCGGCAAAGAAAAGCAGTTCGAAAGACAAAGGCCATGCACAGTTCAGCGGGAAGATCCAAAGCCGATTCCTTAAAGATTCGCTCCGCGTCGACAACTTCCCTGGAAGCCTCGCGGATCTTGCCAATATCGAGGAAATAGGAGGAAGCAAGCAGCCGCAAGATGAGGGCATGGCGTCCCAAAGTGAATGATTGCTCAGCTCGCTGGATTGCCTCGATGTCATAGTCCCTCGGCCGCAAGGGAGTTACGGATGTCGAAGAAGCAACGGACATGGCGCGGTGCAGGTCCGCCCATGGACCACCGCGGAGAAGCTGATAGATTTGCGCGCCATCGGAGTAGAAAGCCTGCGTTTGGAGAGGAATCAGATTGGTTGCAAACTGGATCAGGCTGATGGTGGAGAAATAGGCAAAGAATTTCCAGAATTGCTCATACGGCTGCCCCTTCGCCGCGAGCGCGACTGCCAGCGCGAGCAGGCCAGTAAAGAGATTCACCACTGTTCCAGCTGCGATCATGCAAATGTCGTTGGACAGGTTCTGCTGTGAGTTTGTGGGAACCAGGGCGGTGGCGCCTCCAGCGGAAAAGAGCTTTGCGGGAAGGAACTGGAAGGTCCATTGCCCTTCGCGTATACGCCACTGAAATGGCCCGACAATGAATGCGCGGAGTTTCATTCCGAGGCCCAGCCCCGTGGCGGCATGACCGCATTCGTGCAGCAGCGTAGCCAGAAAAAAGGAAGCCAGGATCTCAAGCCCCGGCCTATATCCATAGGCGAAAGGCAGATTCTGCGAATGGCCCCATTGATCCCAGCAGGTCATTCCCAAAATGAATCCCGCAAAAGCAAGCATCCATGCCGCACCGTCCAGCAGGCGGCTGGTTCCATCGCCGGCAATACGCAGCGGCTTGGGAGCCGCTACGGGCTGCGCCATGGCATCGCGACGTGCAAAGGCGACCACACCGGCAACGCCGAGAATTAACAAAAAAACACCGATGACGCCGAAGTGATGCGGCTGATAATGCGCCGAATGATGATGATATGCAGACTGAACCTGCATCAGAAGCAGCGACGACAGACTCATCAAGGCGATTTCGATGCTTGCAATAATGGCCCAGAATCTGGCGAAGGATTTTCTCCACTTGACGGTCCACCAGGCCATGGCAAAAGGGGCAGCCAATGCCAAAAAGAGCGCTACAAAGACGATGTAGCCAATGATATGCCGGTTAGGCTCATGGCGAGAGGGCGAAGGAAGACCAATCACGACAGAGAGAATGGGCATCAAGAGGAATAGCAAAGCAAAGAAACCGAACCAGCCGCACAAGAACTTTCTGAGCTTGAGCATGATCTCGCCTTACCAATTGAGAGCGTGAATTAGCCGCAGTTTCCAGGAAGGATTTTGGCTTTCGGCCACTATACGCCTAACTGCTTCATCAGCGAAACATTTTTTAAATGGGGCAATGGTAATCAGTAATCTGGGGAATCTGCGGATAAGTCTCAGCGAGACAATACGGCTCCCTTCAGGGGCTAAAGCGCGGCTGATTGTGCAGGCATTATCGACACGACTGGAGTCGTGTCCTGATACAAGGCTATTTTGTGCGGCTGAAATCGCGCCCTGATACAAGACTGGCTAGTTTGGATTCGTGATTGGCACAAATGCTTTACGACTTAAATCATGCTCTGGCGGAAAGCTGGCTCATAAAACATACGCTAGTAATTTCGCCTCAGAAGCCGAGCATCACGGGCTCCATTTCGAGGCGAATTCCGAAACGGGCTTTGACAGCGGCGGTGATTTCGGCGGCGAGGGCGAGGATCTGCGCAGAGCTTGCGCCGCCGCGATTTGTGAGAGCCAGGGTGTGACGCGAGGAGATGGCGGCAGAGCCACGCGCGTAGCCCTTGGCGAAGCCGGCCTGCTCGATGAGCCATGCGGCGGGAACTTTGACCAGTCCCTGGTTTTGAGCTTCAGGTCCGGCGGGAAAGCGAGGAGGTTCCTTTTCGCTGCCGGCCGCGATTAGGCGGAGTTGCTCCTCGTTGACCACGGGGTTCTTGAAGAAGCTGCCCGCGCTGCGGCAATCTGAATCGCCCTCGACCATCAACATTCCCTTGGATTGGCGGACGCGGCGCACCAGGGCCGCCACTTCGGCAAGGCTGAGTTCCCTGCCCTCTTTCTGCAACTCCGCCAGGGCGCGTTGCAGGTCTGCGTAGCGCACCGTGGGCGCGCCGCCGGGGGTGAGCCGGTAGTCCACGCGGGTGACGACGTAGCGCCCGCGATCGACGGAGTTGAAGCGGCTGCGGCGATAAGAGAAGCCGCACTCGGCGGCGGGAAACTCGACAAAGCTGTGCTGCTGAAGATCGAAGGCGCGGACGCGCTCGATGGCCGAGGCGACTTCTTGGCCATAAGCGCCGACGTTTTGTACGGGCGTCCCGCCGACGGTGCCGGGAATGCCAGCGAGGCACTCGACGCCAGCGCAGTCATCCTGAACGGCGCGCTCGACAAAGGCGTCCCAGTCTTCGCCGGCGGCGACGCGATAGATTGCGTGGCCAGGAGCGGTCGGTGCGTCCTCGACAGCGATGCCGCGCAGGGCCATGCGAAGAACGAGGCCCTTGAATCCAGCGTCGGAGACGAGCAGGTTGCTGCCGCCGCCCAGGACGAAGAGCGCGACGCCGCGTTCGCCGGCCCAGGCCGCGGCTTCGTCAATCTGCTCTTCGCTTGCGGCCTCAACAAACCAGCGCGCCGGACCGCCAATGCCGAAGGTGGTGAAGGGCGCGAGCGGCTTGTTCTCTTCGAGAAGCATCGAATAAAAGGCTACACCACGGGGTAAGCCGTTGCCGTGAGGAAGCCTTCCCTCGATGGCTAAGGCATGATCAGTGTTCCTGCAGGGATGAATTCGTGGTTTCCCACCCATTTCACAAAGAACGTGAAATGGATGGGGCACGGAGAATGGTACAACTTCAAACGGTCAGAACCCTAGAGCCTCTGGATGGAAGCGTGAATTACTCGCTCTCGGCGGTCTCGGACAGCTTCTGCACCTTGCTGTGCCGGACCGAATAGGTGAAATAGACGGCCAGGCCGATGGCCAGCCAGATAATCAGGCGAGCCCAGTTTTCCCAGCCAAGAGAGCACATCAGGTAGCCGTTGACCAGGATGCCCAGGCCGGGGATGATCGGCAACCAGCCTTTGCAGAAGATTCCCGGCGTATGGAATGGCCTTGGCTGATCCGGAGCTTTGATGCGGAGCACGATGATGGATGCGCAGACCATGACGAAGGCCAGCAGCGTGCCGATGTTGACCATCTTGCCAATCTTGTCGATGGGGGTGATGGAGCCAACGCCAGCGGCCAGAAGGCCGACGAGGATGGTGTTCTTCCAGGGCGTGTGGAACTTGTGATGAATGGCGCCGAAGAATGTTTTGGGCAAAAGGCCGTCGGAGGCCATGGCGTAGAGAACGCGTGTCTGGCCGATGAGCATGACCAGCATGACAGAAGTGAGGCCGGCCAGCGCGCCGCAGGTGATGATGTTGGAGGCCCAGAAGATGTTGTGATCGAGAAACGCGTAGGTAATGGGCGCCCCGATGTTAACCAACTGCCAGGGGACCATGCCGGTGAGCACGGCGGCGATACCGATATAGAGGACGGTGCAGATGGTGAGCGAGGCAATAATGCCGATGGGCAGATCGCGTTGCGGATTCTTGGCTTCCTGCGCGGTGGTCGAGACCGCGTCGAAGCCGATGTAGGCGAAGAAGATGTAACCGGCCGCAGTGCCAATGCCGGCCAAGCCCATGGGAGCGAAGCCGTGCCAGTCATGTCCCCAGTTGGCTGGATGCACATAGAAGGAACCGAGGGCCAGCACAAACAGCACGACCGATACCTTGACGATGACGATTCCGGTGTTGAACTTGGCGCTCTGCTTGATTCCTATCACCAGAATCGTGGTGATGACCATGGCAATGAGGAAGGCCGGCAGGTTGAAACCGATTTCCACGCCGAAGAGGTGCGGCGCGTTCAGCAACTGGTGGGCACGAGCCATGAGCTCCGCCGAGGGAGAAGCCATGATGCCCTGCAGCGCATTCAGAAAGCCCTGGGAACCGGAGACAAGCTCAGGGTGCGTGACGGCCAGCAACTCGCGGGCAGCCGTTTCTTTTGCCACGGCGAGCCCGGTCCAGTGGTCGTAACTGATCCAGAGAGGCAATTTGATGCCGAACATCTTTAGGAATTCGATGAAGTAGGAAGACCATCCGGAGCTGACCGTGCTGGCGCCCATGGCGTACTCGAGGGTCAGGTCCCATCCGATGATCCAGGCGAAGATTTCGCCGAGCGTGGCGTAGGAATAAGTGTAAGCCGAGCCGGCCAGCGGAATCATGGCGGCGAACTCGGCATAGCAGAGACCGGCGAAGGCGCATCCCAGGCCAGAGAGGACGAAGGACAACATCAGGCCGGGTCCTGCGTAATGGGCCCCGAGGCCCGCCATCACAAAGATGCCCGCGCCGATGACCGCGCCAACGCCAAGGGCCGTCAGCGAAACCGGGCCAAGCGCCCGCTCAAGATGATTTTCCCCTTCCTCCTGCGCTTCGGAAACAATGAGGCTGAGGGGCTTCCGCCGTAGAAGTTCTGCCATGCGAGTGGGCTACTCCTTTGTTTGCAAGCTGGATGGAGTTTGCTTCTCCCGATGGGACCAGAAAAGGTAGACGGGAATACCGAGCAAAACCAATACCAAGCCCGGCCAAGTGTACTGGGGCTTGTATCTCAATAGTACGACACAGATGCACGCGGCCAGGGCGATATAGAGCGCCGGTAGAACCGGGTAGCCCAGAGCCTTGTAAGGCCGAGGCGCGTCGGGACGCTTGAAGCGGAGCACGAAGAGCCCAACGATGGTGAGGATGTAAAAGACAAGCACGGCGAAGATGATGTAGTCCAGCAACTGGCCGTAAGAGCCGGAGATGCACAGCACGGTGGCCCAGGCGGCCTGCACGAGCAATCCGGCGGCGGGAGTCTTGTAGCGCGGATGCAGCTTGCCGACGGATTTGAAGAAGAGGCCGTCGCGGCTCATGGCGTAGTAGACACGCGCGCCTGCCAGCGACATTCCGTTGACGCAGCCGAAGGTCGAGATGAGGATGGCCGCGGCCATCAGATATGCGCCGCCGGAGTGGAAGATCGGCTCAAGCGCCGCCGTAGCTACACGATCTTCGGTGGCAAACTGGATGCCGCGCGCCATGACGGTGGCACCGTGAGGGTCGCCTTGCAGAGGAAGAACAAGCAGGTAGCCAAGCGACACGAGGAAATAGACCAGGAGCACAAAGCCCGTGCCGAGAATCAGCGAGAGCGGAATATTACGGCGGGGATTCTTCACTTCGCCGGCCGTGAAGGTGATGTTGTTCCAGGCGTCGGCGGAGAAGAGCGAGCCTACCTGCACGACGGCCAGAATCACCAGAGCGTTGACGAGCACCATGGGCCCGCCCACGCCCACCTGCACGGAATGCAGCGAACTCCAGCCGGCGTTCTTCCAGAACTGGCTCCAGCCGGGGCCGAAGTTGGCGGCCAAGGCCGTTGCGTTGCGGCCAATCGTGAAGGTCAGCAGAATCAGAGCGGCGAGCGACAGAGCCTTGGCAGTGGTGAAGACATCCTGGATCAGCGCGCCCAGCTTCACGCCGAAGATGTTCACGATGGCCAGGGAGATGACGACGACGATGGCAACCAGATTGGCGGTGTTAACGCCGATTTCCATGTTGCCCAACACCATCGGCCCGACTCTGAGAGCAGGTACATGGGCGATGTGCCAGAGCCAGTTGGAAGCGGAGACCGAGGGAAAATAGACTCCGAGGAACTTGCCGAAGGCTGCGGCGACTGCGGCGAGAGTGCCTGTTTGAATGACGAGGAAGAGCGTCCAGCCGTAGAGAAAGCCCCAGAGCGGGCCCAGCGATTCGCGCAGGTAGACGTATTGGCCGCCGGCCTTGGGCATCATGGCCGCAAGCTCGCCGTAGCTGAGCGCGGCGGTCACCGTCAGAATGGCCGTGACGATCCAGGCGCCCAGAAAGAGCGCCGGAGAACTGGTGCCGCGAGCGATGTCGGCATCGACGATGAAGATGCCGGAGCCGATCATCGAGCCGACGACCAGCGCGGTCGAAGAGAAGAGGCCAAGGCCCTGGACTAGATGGGGAGCGTCGGCTGAGGCTTCGGGCAGAGAACTGGAATTGGAGACTGGGATCGCCACTTGAAGCAGAATACTATGCCGGGTTCCACCCATAGGGTGGGGTCAGCGCTAAGTGGTCAAAGTTGCTCTGCAAAGCACCCGGGAAGCGCGTCATCATATGGCATGAAAAAGTTTCTGCTTGCAACCATTCTCGTCTTCTGCGTCGCAGTACCTATCGCAATGCCTTATACGGCGCAGGCGCAGGTGGTGGTGGTAGTTCATTCCCACCATCACCATCACCACCATCATCATCACCATCCCCATATGGACCAGTAAGGAATTCAGATAGAGATTTAAGAAAGAGCTGTCAGATTTTGCCTACCCATGCGCTTTTCTACCGGTGCATGGGTAGGAAACGCGAGAATATGTTCTCCAGCGCTTACCCCAACTCTGCCAACCAGCGGCGGAACTCAGCCGCGGGGTCAGGCTGGCGGAAGAGTGCGCCGGCGATGGCTACCAAAGTGGCTCCGGCAGCGAGTGCGGAGGGGGCGGTAGCAAGCGTGATGCCGCCGACGGCCACGAGAACCGGCGCCGGACCAGCTTCTTCGCGCAGACGCCGCACGCCATCCATGCCGATTGTCGGCATCGAGGTCTGCTTGGTCCGGGTCGAAAAGACAGGACCGATGGAATAATAATCCGCGGGTTGAGCGAGGATTCCGGGCAGAAGTGAAGCGTTGCCGCCGAAGGTGCCCACGATGCGATCGGGACCAAGGAGTTTGCGAGCGTCGGTCGGGTTCAGGTCGCCCGAGTCAACATGAGCGCCGTCAAAGCCAATCTTCTCGACCAGGTCGGCCCGATCATCGAGAATCAGCTTCACCTCTCCGGCAGGCAGCGCGGCGCGAAGAATCTCGGCATCGGCCAGCAACTCGGCATCAACGCCGGTCTTGTTGCGGTATTCGAGCAGCGTAACGCCGGCCTCGGCCAGCGAAGCGCCCAGCCGGTGCAGATATTCAGCGCGGCCCGTGGCTGGAATGAACGAGACATCGAGAATCGGATAGACCTTGGGAAAAGAGAAAGACATGGAAACAGGATAGAACATGGGAGGACTGGGATTAGGGAATAGGGAACAGGGAACAGGGAACAGGGAACAGAAAGGGATGAGGCCGTAGGAGCTGCGCATCCGCTCGCGGTTTGGATTGGGATTGCCGGTTTCCCACCCTAGCGACAAAGACAAAGGCGTCGCGAGGGTGGGGCACCCAAGCAGTTGAATCGGCGAGTCCTGTTCCCTGTTGCCTATTCCCTTCTCTTTCTACTTCGAGTCCGCTGAAGGGCCGTAGGTGCCGGGGATCGGCTTGTTGAGGAGGCGCAAGTAGACGCCGAGTTGGGCGCGATGATGGATCATGTGGTTGAGGACGCAGTTGCGCCAGATAAAGTACTTCGTGTTGTCGAGCCAGGCCTTGCCGCCTGCCACGAACTTCCAGTTCTCTTCCCACTTCTGCGGCGTGAAGCTGGCCAATGCCGTCCGGGCCTCGGCTGTCTCGCGATCGAAGCGCTCCAGCAACGCCGCTTTGGACTCGGGAATGTAGGAGTCGCCCCTGTGCTCGAGTTTGTCGGTGGTCAGCGTTGAGACCGCCCACTTCCCGCAGAGTTCCGCGGTATGCCCGGCCAAGCGGCCGAGGCTCATGGATTTGGTGTGGGGTTTCCAGGTGAAATCGGCCTCGGCCGGGATGGCGTCGAGCATCTGGCGCGTTTTGGCGATTTCACTGTCGTATTCAGCAACCAATTCCTTTTGAAAGTCCATTCAACAACCTCCAGTACTACGAAGCCAGCATAATCGATTCGGACGGTGAAATAGAAGGCGCAAGGATCCCTCGCGCCAACTCTGCTTCCGGCAAGTCGTCTAGCGGAATCGCGTGGAAGCGAAGGCTGAGGAGAACGCTTCTTGCCAGCCCTGGATTGGTTTGCCTGCCGGGTCAAGCTTCGGAGGCAAGGAGCCCCGAGGCGGCACATTGACGGGCAGCGCGAAGGCAGGAGGCGATGGCGTGTCGATTTGCAGGTAGTTTCCGTGCTCGAAGTTCCAGATGTCGGGAATCTCGAAAGGCGCCTGGAAGCTCGCGGGCCAGGGCTTTGCCGGACCGCAATGGCCCAAAGCCGCGCGCCACCAGGGATGCCCTTCCGCGATAATGCCCGCAAAGAAGTTGCCTAAAGGAAAGCACACCGACAATACCTCATCCTCTCTTGAGGCGAGAATGGAGATGGAGCCGATGTTGCTTGCCACGGCCTTGAACTCCGTCGTCAGGCAGTTGTCGTCGATGGCGCCAGCCATAAGCACGACGCGGCGAACGGGCAGGCGCAGATGGGAGATGGTGGCCAGCACGACGCGCGCTCCGAGGCTGTGCGAGGCGAAGGAGATGCTTGCGGCACGCTGGAAGTTGTCGTCAATGAATCCGGCGATCAAGCTTCCGGCCTCATTGGCGATTCTGGGCTCCTCGGGATAGTCGAGGCCGTGCGCCCAGACGGAATCGCCCGGCCAGAGCAAGCCGACAAAGCCGGGAAAGGGGTGCGGCTGCAAGAGGCTCTCCCAATTTGAGAGGCAGTCAATTCCATCGGAGCGATTCACGTTGAAGCCATGGGTGGCAATGAGCACATCCCTGCCCTGGATGGCATTCTGGAGGCCATTCAGGCTGACACCGCCGTAGTCGGCGATGTTTGTGCCCTGGTTGATGCTCACATGGCTTGCGAGGCCTCCGCCGACAGGCGAGAGACGACAATCGAGAAATAGTGTCATGGCAGCCTACTTCTTGACCAGTTGCATGGTATTCACGGCCGTTGCCAGGGCGCTGGTAAGGTCCTTGGCGATGGGCGCAAGAGGAGTGGCCAGCAGCCCGACCAGCAGCGCGAGAACGGGGTCGGAGGAGTGCCAGAAATTGTAGGTGCCGACCAGCGACCATCCGCCCGCGAGAGCCAACGCCACAGCCACGATGGCGGCCAGCGTGCGCGTTCCGTTGCGATAGACCTGGTCGGAATGCTGATACGCCTCATCGAGCAGGGCGGTCACAATCAGGTCGAAGCGCGAATAGGCGTCGCCTTCCGCTTGCGAGAGGGGCTCAGACTTGGCGATATTGGCGGCAACCGTGCCGAGCACGGCCGGATCGACGCTGGTCTTGAGTGCGACGGCGGCGGCGTTGTCGGCGCTGAGGTGCAGTTTGATGAGCGATTTAGCGATTGCCTTCTGGCTGGTGAGGTCGGCTCCGTTCACCCAGTTGGCCTGCAGCGTTTGCAAAATATTGGATTGTGGCAAGGCATTCACCAGCCCGCCCGCGCTGGCTCCTTCCGGGGTCAGATCCGAAACCACCTGCTTGATGTGGTCCAATCCGATTCGGTTGATGCTGCTGAAGGCCGACTTGGCCGCGTCGACCAGGCCGAACGCTGCCGTGCCCAAGCCTCCAATGGCGGTGATGACATCCTGCAGCTGCAAATCCTGCAACCCATTGATCATTTTTGGCCTCTCTTTTTCGCGAGATGACTTACACGCCAAGATTTTATGGGAATTTGGTTGATTATCCGCAAAAAAAGAAAGGCCGAAATCCAGCAACAGGATTCCAGCCTTTTCTATCAACGCAAATCCGACCATCTGGCCAGATCGCTTATACCGAGTTTGTTTTGGACTCAGCTCTTTTGGCCAGGAACTTCTCCATGAAGCTGGTGTCGAAGTGGCCGGCGCGGAAGCCGGGGTCGGCCAGGATTTCCTGGTGCAGCGGGATGGAGGTGTCGATGCCCTCGACAACGAACTGGCTGAGGGCGCGCTCCATCTTGGCGATGGCTTCCGCGCGGTCGCGGCCATGGACGATGAGCTTGGCAATCAGCGAGTCGTAGTATGGCGGGACGATGCCCTCGGCGTACTGCGCCGTGTCTACGCGCACGCCGTTGCCGCCGGGCACATTGAAGGCGGTAATCTTGCCGGGCGAGGGGGTGAACTTGACGGGATGCTCGGCGTTGATGCGGCACTCCATGGCGTGGCCGCGGATTTCAAGCTTGGGAGGCAGAATGTTTTCCAGCCGCTCTCCGGAGGCAATGAGCAACTGCGCCTTCACGATGTCAACGCCGGTGATGGCCTCGGTGATGGGATGCTCGACCTGGACGCGGGTATTCATCTCGATAAAGTGGAGATCCCCTTCCGAGTCCATCACGAACTCGACCGTGCCGGCGTTCTGGTAGCCGATGTCAGTAAGGCAGCGGCAAAGGGTGCGGCCGATTTCCTCGCGCATTTTCGGCGTTACGCGCAACGACGGCGCCTCTTCGATCAGCTTTTGATGGCGGCGCTGGATGGAGCACTCGCGCTCAAGAAGCGTGGCCACGTTGCCATGCTCGTCGGCGAGTACCTGGAACTCGATGTGGCGCGGATTTTCGACGAACTTTTCCATGTACAACTCGCCGTTGCCGAAGGCATTGGCGGACTCGCTGTAAGCCGCGTGGAAGAGATTGGGCAGGTCCTCCGGGGCGCGCACGATTCTCATGCCGCGTCCGCCGCCGCCAGCCTTGGCCTTGAGAATGACGGGGTAGCCCACTTTTTTGGCGCAGGCCAGCGCCTCTTCTGCCGTGGCAAGCACGCCATCGGAGCCGGGCAGGATCGGTACCTTGGCTCGCTTCATGGCCTGGCGCGCCTTGTCCTTCTCGCCCATGAGCCGGGTGACTTCGGGCGGCGGGCCGATGAACTTGATGTTCGAGGCGCGGCAAACCTCGGCGAAGTTGGCGTTCTCGCTCAGCAGGCCGTAGCCGGGATGGATGGCGTCAACGTTGGCGATTTCAGCAGCGGAGATTACGGCCGGCACGTTCAGGTAGCTATCGGACAGCCGTGGCGGGCCGATGCAGATGGCCTCGTCGGCAAAGCGGACATGCAGCGAGTTGCGGTCGGCCTCGCTGTAGACGGCGACCGTGCGAATGCCGAGTTCCCGGCAGGCGCTCATGACGCGCAACGCGATTTCGCCACGATTGGCAATGAGGACTTTGCTAAACATTCATGAACCTTTGAGCGTTGTTAGCGGGGTTAGCGGAGTTAGCGTTGTTAGCGGAGTTAGCGTTGTTAGCGGAGTTAGTCAAAGCGAATGCCGCTAACTCCGCTAGCGCCGCAAACTCTGCGGTATTGCTTACGCCAACCGGACGGAAAAGAGGGGCTGGCCGAACTCGACGGGCTGGCCGTTGGGAACAAAACACTTGACGATTTCGCCGGCGGCGTCGGACTCGATTTCGTTCATCAGCTTCATGGCCTCGATGATGCCAACCACCTGCCCCTTGGCCACGTGATCGCCGGGAGAGACGAACTGTGCCGAGCCGGGCGATGGCGAGCCGTAAAAGGTGCCGACCAGAGGCGACTTGACGATGTGCACGCCTGCGTCCGGATCGACCGCCGGAGCCGCGGGAGAGGCCTGCGCGGCTGGCTGCTCGCTTATTGCTGCGTGCGTGGCTGCGGGCGAAGCGGAACCGAGCACACGAGCCAGATCGCCCAATCCTGCCGATGAAGCCTCCGGCTGGTTGAATTTGAGGCGAATCTTCAGGTCACCGCGATCCAGGTCGAATTCGGCAACCTGATACTTCTTCAGAAATTCAATCAGTTGTTTCAGATCATCAATATCTTGTGGTTTCATTCGTTCCTTGACTCTCCCGCATCGGGGCGGGATGGGGTTGTTCAGAGTTCAATCAGAGCCTTGGGCGCCGGGGTGAGCACCTGGCTTCCTGTTTGGGTTACAACCACTGTATCTTCGATGCGAATACCGAAGCGACCGGGCAGATAGATTCCCGGCTCGATGGTAATGACCATGCCGGGAAGCAGCCTGGTTTTGTCTCCTGCGCCGACGCGCGGAGACTCGTGAATCTCCAGGCCGACGCCATGGCCGGTGGAGTGGGAAAATGCTTCTGCCAAATCATACCCGCGCAAAACACTGCGGGCTGCCTCGTCAACCTCAGCACAGCTTGTGCGCGGAGCCACAGCGGCGACCCCGGCCTGCTGAGCCTCCAGCACCGCCTCGTATGCGGCGCGCTCTTCGGCCTTCGGCCTGCCCAAGTGTACGGTGCGGGTCATATCGGAGCAATAGCCTTTGAGGATGACGCCGAAATCCATCACGACGAAGCCATTGCGGGGCAGTTTGGCGGCTGTGGCGTGGCCGTGCGGCATGGCGGAACGAGCGCCCGCGGCGACGATGGTCTCAAAGGACATTCCTTCGGCACCGAGCAGACGGGCCCGATGCTCCAGTTCCGCGGCAACCTCGAACTCGGCCAGGCCGGGACGGATGACGGTCAGAATGTGATCGAAGAGCTTGCAGCCCATCAGTGCCGCCTCGCTCATCAGCGCCAGTTCGTCCTCGTCCTTGACCATGCGCAACGGCTCGACAAGCGGAGTGGCTAAAGCGGAAAGAAAGCTGCGGCGAAGGCGTGCGGGCAGAGCGGCCTTCCAGCGAGTGAGATGGGCAACCGTGGTAGTGGCAGGGTCGAAGCCGACGAACTCGACGCCGGACTGCGCGGCCATCCACTGGACGGCCGCCTCGGAGACGGACCGGGAAACGATCTCGACTTCAGCAACGGAGACTTCCTGGGCGGCCTGCGTTGTGTAGCGGCTGTCAGTAAAGAGACGCGCCGAACGGCGCGTGACGGCCAGTGCGGCGCTGGAGCCTGTGAAACCAGAGAGATAGCGAAGGTCGGGAAGACTGGTGACCAGCAGGCCATGAAGCCCAGCTTTGGTCAGACGGCGGCGCAAAAGGCCGATGCGGCGAGAGTAGTCCACGTGTTCAGGATAGCAGGGGGTAGGGGGTAAGGATAAATCCCTGTTCTCTGCTTTTACATCGCGGGGCGGACGGGCTTTTTCTGGTCGGGGTCGAGTTGGACTTCGGCGGCGTGCTGGTCGGACTGGCGGTCCATCCAGTCGTCGAGGCGGGAGCGCTTGAAGCGCCAGCGGTTGCCCAGCTTGAAGGCGGGCACAAAGCCCTCGGAGGCGTATTTGTAGAGGGTGTCGGAGGAGATGCCGAGGTAGTCCGAGGCCTGGCGAATGTCCATGACTTCGCGCACCTCGGGGACGAGCAGGTTGGAGCGGACGGCATTGCTGCGCATGATTGCCTCCTGAAAGGACAGTTATCCCGGACGCGATTCCGGCACTCCTGCCGGTAGTCTTGTATATAGCGCGGATTCACCCGTTCTTTCAAGGGTTTTCAGGAAGTTAGAGGAAATTCACCTGCTTTTCAACTTCGCGTCGCGGCAATCCCGACAGATGATCTGCAGCCAAAAACGCATCTGGTTGAGCTGGGGATTCGGAGAGGCCCAAGCGCTTGGGCTGTTAGGACGGATGGTGCAAGGGTTTAGCATCTTGCGCAAAAAACACGGAAAGATAAGAAGCATTGCTTTGGGTTCGTGCTTTTCCACATTTGGCGCAATGAAGCTGCACCAGATGTGGCGCACCCCGCACCCAGGATGGTTGAACATGGGAAAAAGCTGTAAAGAACTATAAAAGCTGATAGTTATATCCCAGGTTAGGCGCGATGAGACTGCGCCGAACCTGGGGCACCCTGTACTTGAACCTGGGCCATCCAAGGCCGAAGCTGGATTGCCGTGCTCTCTAGTTCTGGTCGTCGCGGCGGTGGAGGGTGGGCTTGTCGTCGTCGGAACTCGATGGGGTGTTGCCTGTCGATGAGCCGGTGGAATCGCCTGTCCCAGTTCCGGCGCGGCGCAGCGAAGGCTTTGCTCCATTTTTTGAGTCGGTGAGACGGCGCTTGTTCTCGATGCGGGCCAGGCGCGCC
>Ga0326727_10004038_pt1 | contig 45193 bp, 39 predicted proteins | sample MB2enrmetagenome_FD_207643 | JGI IMG/M metagenome (GOLD analysis project Ga0326727, IMG submission 207643) | Lab enriched peat soil microbial communities from McLean, Ithaca, NY, United States - MB29MY | ecosystem: Environmental > Terrestrial > Soil > Wetlands > Peat | place: USA: New York... | reverse complement strand
GCGCCGCCCGGAGCGTAGCTTGCCGCCGGCCAGTAGCGCGAGGAGTCCGGAGTCAGCACCTCGTCGGCCAGCACCATCCCCACGCCGTCGATCCAGCCGAACTCGAACTTCGTGTCGGCCAGAATCACTCCCTTCGCCGCCGCGTATGCAGATGCCTTGGCGTAGATTGCAAGCGTCAGGCGGCGCAGCGCGTGGGCCATCTCAGCGCCGACCATCGCCTCCACCTGCGCGTAGGAGATATTCTGGTCGTGTCCGCCGGAGTTGTCTTTGGTCGACGGGGTGAAGATCGGCTCCGGCAGCCGTTCCGACTCGCGCAGCCCCGCAGGCAGAGGAATCCCACAGACCGCTCCCGTCGCCTGGTAGTCCTTCCATCCCGATCCAGAGAGGTAGCCGCGCACCACGCACTCTACGGGGAACATGCGCGCGCGGCGCACTACCATGCTGCGGCCCGCGATCTGCTCCTGAAACACCGGCTGCGAAACCATTCGTTCGGCAGAGAGACGCTCGCCAAAGATTTGTTCGGAAAACGGCTCCAGCAGCGCGGCGATCTCCGGCGCCTCGATGGCCAGAAGATGGTTCGCCACCGTGTTCTTGAGGAACTGAAACCAGAAGGCCGAAATCTGCGTGAGGATCTTTCCCTTGTCCGGAATGCCAGAGCCAAGCACATGATCGAACGCTGAGATCCGGTCCGTGGCCACAAACAGCAGCTTGTCGCCCAGTGCATAAAGGTCGCGGACCTTGCCGCGCGCCACGAGGGGAAGGCCGTAGAGATCGGTCGTCAGAAGCGCTTTCGTCATATTAAGAACGTATCATCCCCGCTTCAGAATTTGTGCTCATTCAGACAGATGCTATCAATACAACTTTTGTCGGGAAGCGGCATGAAAGTAGCCGGCAAGGGCCTCCGCCAGCGCGGCGATGGTAGGCTCGCCCGCCTCCAGATGGGGCGGCAGGCCGAGGTCGGCGAGCGCGCGGGAGGTGACCGGCCCGATGGAGGCGCGCACGACCGCGGCGGGCAGCGTGAGGCCCGCCGCATCCAGCAGGGCGATGAGGTTGCCGGCCGTGGAGGCGCTGGTAAAGGTGACGGCGTCGGGACCCTTCGAGGGGTCGGCGAAGAGGTCGGCGAGGGCCGCCAGCGAGGCCCGGGGGATGCGGTTGCAGTACGCCGCGGCGACCGTGACGCTGGCTCCGGCATCAGCCAGCGCGGAGGCGAGCGTCGCGGGCGCCTGCTCGGCCAGCACCAGCAGGATGCGCGCACCGGGCGCTTCGGGCAGCAGGGTTTGCACGATGGTTTGGGCCAGCGATTCAGCGGTAAATACAGGTGGAACGACTTCGGCACACAGGCCGATCGCCGCAACCGCGCGCGCGGTCGCAGGCCCGACCACCGCGATGCGGCGCGGCGCGGGCGTGAGTCCGAGCAACTGCGCGCGCTCGCGGAAGGCCTCGACCGCATTGGCGCTGGTAAAGGCCACCAGATCGAAGCCGGACAGGGATGCGAGCGCGGCATCGAGCGCGGCAAACGAGGCGGGCGGCCCGATCTCGATAGTGGGAATCAGAATCGGAGTCGCACCGAACGCGCGCAGCCGCTCTGCCAGCTGCGAGGCCTGACCTGGCGCGCGGGTGACCAGAATGCGCCTGCCCGTGAGAGCAAGGCAGACGGGAGCGGCTGCTTCTTCACTCCTGCTCACGGCTTCTTCCTTCCTGCTCACGGCTTCGCCGCCTGGCCGCGCGCGATGACGCGCTCGTAAAAGGCCTCATAGAGGGGGATGATGCGGGTGGAGCAGAAACGGTCGCTGGCGTTCCTGCGGGCGGCAGCAGACATGGCAGCCAGCCGCGCCTGGTCGCCCAGCAGGGCGATCGCGACCGCCGCCATCGCCTCCGTATCGCCAACCGGAAAGAGCAGGCCGTTGACCCCATCCTCGATGAGCTCCGCGACGCCGCCGACGCGCGTGGCGATGGAGGGAACGCCGCAGGCCATGGCTTCCAGCGCGGCCAGACCGAAGGACTCCATCTCCGAGGGCATCAGCATCAGGTCGGCCAGCGGCAGCAGCTCGTTCACGTTGTCCTGCTTGCCCAGAAAGTGGATGCGGCCGGCGACGCCGAGGCGCACGGCGAGGTGTTCTGCGGCAGAGCGGTCGGGGCCGTCGCCGATCATCATCAGGCGCGCGGGCAGGGCGGCAGCGACCCGGGCGAAGACCTCGACCACATCCAGAATGCGCTTGACCGGGCGGAAGTTCGAGAGGTGGACGAGTAGTTTTTCGGCTGCTGTGTCTCCGCTGGCTGGCGCGGCGAATCGCGGGCGCATCGCGGCCACCTTCGCCGGGTCGCGGACGTAGACATCGCAGTTGACGAAGTTGCGGATCACCTCAATCTCGTCCTGAATATTGAAGGCCTCGCGGGTGCGCTCGCGCAGGTAGCTGGAGATGGCGGTGACGCCGTCGGACTGCTCGATGCCAAACTGGGTGATCGGCAGGTACGAGCGGTCCAGGCCCACCAGCGTAATGTCCGTGCCGTGCAGCGTTGTAATGATCGGCAGATAGCGGCGGCGCGCGGCCTCCTGCTGCGTCTCGATCATCTGGCGCGCCAGCAGCGCGGAGATGGAGTGCGGAATGGCATAGTGGACGTGTAGCAGATCGAGCGAGTAGAACTCCGCGACCTCGGCCATGCGCGTGGCCAGCGCCAGGTCGTAGGGCGGATGCTCGAAGAGTGGGTAGTGGTAGACATCCACCTCGTGGAAGTGGATGTTGGCCTCGCGCCCGCTCAGCCGGAACGGCAGAGACGAGGTGATGAAGTGGACCTCGTGGCCGCGCGCCGCCAGCTCGATGCCAAGCTCCGTGGCAACCACGCCCGAGCCGCCATAGGTGGGGTAACAGGTGATACCGATCTTGCGGCGGGGAGATCGGCCGGCGGGTGGTGCCGTTGCAAGCGTCATAAGCCTCTTCGCGTCCGAGGTTGAATTGCGGAGAAATTGCACCCGCCTCGTGCGATCTTACTCCGCCTGCATGAACCATAGAAGAGGCACAACGACTGCAAAGCCGGTCCGCCTCTGTCCACGATCAGAGGTCCGGTCCGCACACGATTAGAGGTTGCCCCTGGGCCCAAACCAGCCCCGAACCGCACCCATCTCCCGCACCCCAGCCCCGGTTCAGACCGCGGCAGGGGCCTTGCGCCGGACTGTCTCAATCGCTAAATCCGGTTGCGATGCGAAGGCCATGGTCAGCACCGGGCAGGGGGCCTCGGTGATGATCCGGTAGGCGATATGCAGATGGGTCTCGGATGCCTCCAGCGAGGCCTTGCGCACGCCGAGGACGATCAGCTTGGCCTTTTGCTCACGGGCGTAGTCCACCACCCCGCAGGACACCTCGCAGCCGTAGGTGGTGGCGCAGATCGGCGCCCCGACGACCAAGCCACTCTCGTTGGCAAGCTGCTGCAGCGCCTCGGACATGATCGACGGCACAACCTGGCACTGGGTGCAGGCCTCCAGCGTACGCGGCATCACATGAAGGCAATGCAGCGGCGATGCGGTCAACTGCGAGAAGCACGCCGCAAAGCGCATGGCGTGAATGGTGGTGAAGTGAAAGTCGGTGGCGAAGATGACCGGCCCAACCGACTGCAGCGCCTTTTCGCTGCTCATGGCATGGGGCCCCACGGTCAGCACCGGGCAGGGCGCCTTGCGCAGCACCGCCTCCGTCGTCGAGTCGAAGACGATCCGTTCCAGGCCGTGCAGAGCGCTCGTCCCCATAATGGCAAGATCGATCTTCTTTGCGGAGATGGTCTCCAGGATCGTCGCGGTCGGATTGCCGCTGCCCAGAACGGCCTCGCAGTCCACGCCTGCCTGCACGGCCTGGCTGCGCAGCTCTTGGAGCGAGGCCTGGCACCTGTCGTAGAGGGCCTTCGAGTCCGGCGCCAGGCCATCGGGAGCCTGATCGCCGGCCTCCGGCGGACGGAAGACATGCAGAATCACAAGACTTGCCCGCAGCGCGAGGCAGGTATCGATGGCCGTGCGGCAGGCCGCCTGGGACGCAGCCGAAAAATCGGTCGCGACAAGCAGTCTGTCGAAGGACGGCATCGTATCGTTCGCGGATGTTGGCATCGGAGGCATCTCTTTTCTGACAAGCAGCGGCGTATCAAGCTGACCGCTAGAAACTATGCAGCCTCAAACTGGAATGGGAGGGCGCCGGAATCGAGCTGTCGAGAAGCTTGAACGCAGGTTGGCAGATGGGATTAACGCAGTGATGAACCATCCGTCACCTCCTCAAAAGCAAATCTTAAGAGGTCTCGGGGCTGAAAGCTGTGATATGGGTCACGGCTCTCAAATGGGGCGAAGCAGCCAGAAGTTGAAGGAAATGAGTTCGATGCCCACGCCGCGGACGGCCTAGACCGAGATCCGTTCCAGCTTCTCCGGGGAGAGAATCAGAATGGAAACGCCGTGGATCTGGATCAACTTCTCGCGCTTGAAGCGGCCCAGCATCCGTGTCATGGTCTCGCGCGAACAGCCCACCAGGTTGGCCAGCTCCTCATGGGTCAGCGCCATGGTGAAGCGCATCTCCGATTTGCCGCAGGACTCCGCTCTGCCCCAGTCCAGCAGCACCGCCGCCAGCCGGCCGGCCGTCGATCCCGAGAGCGCCAGCCGCCGCGCATCGTAAAAGGCCGCCTTGTACTCCTCGCTCAACGCCTTCGCCGCATGGAGGCTGGCATCGCCATGCTTCTTCAGGAAGGAGAGAAACTCGTCGCGCCGTATGCTCTTGACCTCCGACGGCTGCACCGTCTCCGCCGTCACCTCGTACTTGGAGCCGGAGATGACCGCGCCCAGTCCCAGAATGTCGCCCGGCATGGCAATCTTCAGGATCAGCGTCCTGCCGTCCTTCGAGGTGCACGACAGCTTCACCTGGCCGGTGCAGACGACATAGACTGCCTGGCTCGGAGCATTCTCCAGAAACAGCGTCGCCCCCCGCGGAAGCGTCGTGCTCACGCCGATCAGCTCGAAGTCCGCGAGCGCCTCGTCATCCAGGCTGCAGAACATGCGCATCGAGCGAAGATCGCAGTTTACGCAGTGGCGTGCCGGGCGGATTATGGGCGAGAGAGGCATGTTGAGTCTGGCCTCCCCGTCATGACACAGACGGGGGGATGCGACCGTGGCGATTAGGATGCGACAGAGCTTGGGCCCCTCGATCACATCGTCTGTGAAGGCGAGATACAACTGCCCCGTCTCGGATTTTAGCACACCGTCATCACTGGGCAGGTGGCTTCAGCCAGCAGGCCGGAGTCAGACCATGTTCCATGTGGGTCAGCCAGAAAGAAGCTTGGAGGCCGATGCGGTCCTACGGGGCACCCGTTCCGCCGGAGGGGGCGGGTTGATCGCCATGGCGCGGATCGACTCCGGGTAGGGCGCGCGCAACACGCCGCGTTCGGTGATGATCGCCGTCACATACTTTGCGGGCGTCACATCGAAGGCCGGGTTCTCGATCCCCACGCCGTCCGGCGTCATTTGCCTGCCGTTGATGTGCGTCACCTCGCCGGCCGCGCGCTGCTCGATCGGGATCAGGTCGCCGTGGCTCGTCGCAAGGTCGATCGTCGACCACGGGGCCGCAACGTAGAACGGAATCCCGTGCTCCCGCGCCAGCACGGCAAGCCCGTAGGTCCCGATCTTGTTGGCTACATCGCCGTTGGCCGCAATCCTGTCCGAGCCGACGATGACGGCCTGGATGCGGCCCTGGCGCATCAGCGCCGCCACCATGTTGTCGCAGAGTACGGTGGTCGGGATGTTGTCCTTCATCAGCTCCCACGCGGTCAGCCGCGCGCCTTGCAGGAACGGCCGCGTCTCGTCGGCGAAGACGCTGATCCTGTGCCCCTGCTCGATGGCCGCGCGAATCACGCCCAGCGCCGTGCCGTATCCGCAGGTGGCCAGCGCGCCGGCGTTGCAGTGGGTCAGCACCGTGCCTTCCATCGGCAGCAACGCCGCGCCGTGCGCCCCCATCTGCTTGCACGCCGCAATGTCTTCGTCGTACATCTGCCGGGCACGGGCGATGACGGCGGATTTGATCTCGGGAATCGGCGCGCCCTTCGCGGCCAACGAGTTGTAGAGCCCGCGAATCTCGTCGATGCCCCAGAAGAGATTCACCGCTGTGGGCCGCGTCTCGGCCAGCGTCTTGGCGATGACCGCGACCTCCGCCGTCAGCTCCGGCAGCGTCGCCGCCGTGCTGCGCTCGATGCCCAGCGCCATCCCCATCGCCGCCGCCACGCCGATCGCCGGCGCGCCGCGCACGATCATCTCCCGGATGACAGCGGCGACCCGTTTGTAATCTGTGGCTAGGACGTACGTCTCCTCCAGCGGGAGCTTGGTTTGATCGAGGAAATTGACGCCTTCCGGCAGCCATTCAAGGGTTGGAATCATCTCTCTACCAGTTTACTTGGAGTGCTGCGCCAGATGCGCCTTGCGCACGTCTTTGGCGGTGAAGACGCTGAGAAAGGGCAAGTCTTCGTCCGACGGCACCTCGGCCAGCGCGCGTTCGATGATGAGCCGCCCGCCCTGCTCGCGGTCCACCAGGCAGAGCACTCCGGCGACGATCATTCCCGCCTCGCGCGCCGCCTCGATGGCGGTGACGGTCGAGCCGCCCGTGGTGCATACGTCGTCGAGGATGACGACCTGCGCGCCGGGCTGCAGGTACCCTTCGATGCGGCGGCCCGTCCCGTGCGTCTTCTCCGCCTTGCGGACAAGGAAGCCGTGGATCAGAGTCGGTGCAGGTTCCGAATCACCCTCGTCCAACTCCAGTTCGCTGGATAGTCTGCGGATCTCGTTGTAGTCGGCCAGCGCCCAGGCGCTTGCGCTGGCGACGTTGGAGACCAGCGGATCGGCCCCCATGGTGAGCCCGCCCACCGCAACCGCCGAAGGCATATGCTCGCGGATCAGCTCGTAGAGCACCAGCCCGGCCAGCCGTCCGCCCTCGGCGTGCAGCGTGGTGGTGCGGCAGTCGACGTAGTAATCGGACCTCTGTCCGCTGGCCAGGGTAAAGTCGCCCAGCTTGAAGGAATATGTGGCAATCAGGTTGAGCAGCGCGCTGCGCGAGTGGGTGGTCATGGCTCAGCAATTGTAGCGGAGAACGAGCGCAGTGTACTTTGCAACTTTTCCAACGTCGCTGCGATTACTTCGTCATGCGCTCCAGATGGCGGTAGCCTCCGGTCTGGATTATCACCACGAGAAAGACAAACCCGTTGTAGGCCCCGTGCACCAGGACGGACGCGGCCACCGAGCCGGTCTTGACGCGTACAAATGCGAGCAGCAGCGAGATGGTGAAGAGTACAAGCAGCGCGGCCCACAGATGCGCCACCTGGGTTATGTGCATCAACGCGAAGAGGACGCTGGTGAGCACCGCGGAGAAGATCAACGCCGCCGGGGTCAGGGATGTGGTCTTCTGCCAGCGCGAGCGCGCCTCGGCGGTGCGCGGCAGGCTCAGCCAGTCGTACGCAATGGCGAAGGCGGGCAGCAGGAACCCGCGAAAGCAGACCTCCTCGAAGATCGGCGCAACGATGGTGCCAAACAGAGTAATGAGCCACGCATCCGCCTGCGTCAGAAAGAATGCGTCGATGGGCCGCGATTTTGGCGGCGTGATGAAGTTGGTGGCGATCTGCACCATTACTCCAAGCAGCAGGCCAAGCGCGATCAGCTTCGCCGCCTGGTTGCGCGCGGCCGGCCAGCGCCACTGCAACCCATCGAGAAACCTGCGCTGCCACAGTTGCGGAAAGAAGAACCACGCCGCCAGCAGGCTTGTCAGATACGTCGCCGCCATCATGGCGAGCTGCATCTTCGGGTGCAGCAGCTTGGCCACGCCGCCATGCACAGCTCCCGGCGCTCTTCCCAGCGCCGCAAGAACAAGTTCAAGCAGAACCAGCAGCAATCCCGTGAAGGCGACGAACACAAGCGCGTGTCCCATGTGGGGAACGCGCCGCAGCGGCGCCTCGTGTTCCTCGCCGGCGGGAGCTCCTGTGCTCGGCATGCCTTCGCTGCCTGGCGCTTCTTGCTGCCTCGTCACGTCTTCCGGTCCATTCGCGGAAAAAAGACTCATGCCGATCTCCCCTTCCTCAGGTTTGCGTTCTTCTTCGCAGCCCTCGCAGGCGTGCTCCTCGACAAAACTGATTTCCTAGCCAGCTTCTTCACCGGCCCGTCCGCTCGCGCCAACGGTACGCCGGTCTTCTTCTCGCGTGCGATGAACTTGGCGCGTGCGGTCTTCACGCGGTCCGGCACGGCTGCGATGTCGAGTGGCTGTGGCCCGGCGTGGCTCGCACCGCCGCCGTTCGACGAGATCCGGTTCGCCCAGTTCGACCCTGCGCGATTTGCCCCATAGTGCCGCGTCAAAAAGTTTCCGGTGTATGATCCGGCAACGGTGGCAATCTGCTCCGGGGTGCCGTGCGCCACGATGCGTCCGCCGCGTTCGCCGCCCTCCGGCCCCATGTCCAGCACATAGTCGGCGTTGCGCACGATGTCGAGGTTGTGCTCAATAATAATGACCGTGTTGCCCAGGTCGGTCAGCCGGTGCAGCACCTCCAGCAGCTTGCGCACGTCGTCGAAGTGCAGGCCGGTCGTCGGCTCGTCCAGCAGATATAGCGTGCGCCCGGTCTGGCGTTTCGATAGCTCGCGCGCCAGCTTCATGCGCTGCGCCTCGCCGCCGGAGAGCGTGGTGGCGGACTGGCCAAGATGGATGTACCCAAGCCCCACATCCACCAGCGTCTGCAACTTCGCCGCGGCGGCAGGAATGTCCTTCAGCACCGGCAGCGCGTCGGCAATCGGCAGGTCCAGCAGGTCGGCAATGGAGTGGCCGTTGAAGCGCACCGCGAGCGTCTCCTGGTTGTAACGTCGTCCGTTACACACATCGCAGAGCACATAGACGTCGGGCAGGAAATTCATCTCGATGCGCCGCTGGCCATCGCCCTGGCATGCCTCGCAGCGGCCGCCCTGCACGTTGAAGCTGAAGCGGCCGGGTTTGTATCCGCGCTCGCGCGATTCCGGCAGCATGGCAAACAGATCGCGAATCGCCGTAAACACGCCTGTGTACGTTGCCGGATTCGACCGCGGAGTCCGCCCGATCGCCGACTGGTCGATCTCGATCACCTTGTCGATCTGGTCGATGCCGGCGACGCGCCCATGCGCTCCCGGCTCCTCGCGCGATCCGTAGAGCTCGCGGGCCAGCGCGCGGTAGAGGATGTCCGTCACCAGCGTCGATTTGCCCGAGCCCGACACGCCCGTCACCACCGTCATCACTCCCAGTGGGAAGTGCGCCGTCAACTGTTGCAGGTTGTGCGCCGTGGCATTCTCCACCGTGATCCACTTGCCGGTGAGCGGACGCGGCTCGGCGCGCGCCACAATCTCGATCTTCCCCGCTAGATACTGCCCGGTCAGCGACGCGGGATTCGCCATCACCTGCCGCGGCGTTCCGGCGGCGATCAGCAGGCCACCGTTCTTGCCCGCGCCGGGGCCGAGGTCGAGCACGTAGTCGGCCTGGCGGATCGTGTCCTCATCATGCTCCACCACCAGCACCGTGTTTCCCAGGTCGCGCAGGTTGCTGAGCGCCTGGATCAGCCGCCGGTTGTCGCGCTGATGCAGCCCGATCGACGGCTCATCGAGCACATACAGCACTCCGCGCAGACGCGACCCGATCTGCGTCGCTAGCCGTATCCTTTGTCCCTCGCCGCCGGAGAGAGTCGCCGCCGAGCGGTCCAGAGAGAGATAGCCCAGCCCCACCGCGTTCAAGAACTCCAGCCGCTCGATGATCTCGCGCTGTAGCCGGTCCGCGACGATCCTGTCGCGCCCGGTAAAATTCATCACCCGCGCACCCTCCAGCGCGCGCTCCATGGAGAGCGCCGTGAACTCCGCGATCGAGCGGTCCTCGCCGGCGATCTGCACCGTCACTGCCAGCGACTCCGGGCGCAGCCGCCGGCCCTGGCAGCGCGGGCAGGTCGTCGCCGACATGTACTGCATCATGTACTCGCGGTAGCCGTCGGACTTCGTCTCATCCAGGTTGGCGCGCAAATAGGCGAAGATCCCATGAAATCCAGTCCGGCCCAGCTCGTTCCTGGGTGGCCCATAGAGCAGCAGGTCCTGCTGCGGCTTGGTCAGCTCTGAAAAGGGCAACTTCAGGTCGATCTTGTACCGCTCCGCCGCAAGCCGGATCAGCCGCTGTAGGTACGCCGATCCCGATCCCGGCCCCATCGCACCATCCAGCAGCGGCTTCGACCAGTCCGCAATCGTCTTCGCAGGATCAAAGTCGTAGGTACTGCCCAGCCCGTTGCACTCCGGACACGCGCCGTAGGCCGAGTTGAACGAGAAGCTGCGCGGCTCCAGCCGTGGCACGTCGATGCCGCACTCCGGGCAGGCCATCGACGAGGAATACAGCGTCTCGTCCTGCGCGCGGTTCGCCCCCTGAATGCCGATCAGCACTAGTCCCTTGGCCATCTGCAGCGCCTTCGCCACCGAAGTCTCCAGCCGCCGCGTGTCGAACTTGGGTTGACCGTTGACCGTTCTCCGTTCTCCGTTTGCAGCGGGATTGGCGACGATGGAGTGGCTCTCGTCTCCATTGGTGGGCAAAGGTTTGAGGATAATGCGGTCGACCACTGCCTCCACCGTATGGTTCTTGCGCTTGTCCAGCCGCATGCCCTCGGTCAGCTCCGTCATCGCGCCGTCGATGCGCGCGCGGAACCCCTGCTGGTCCAGCGCCTCCAGCTCCTCGCGGAACTCGCCCTTGCGTCCGCGCACCAGCGGCGCGTAGACCGTAATCCTCTCGCCCGGGGCCTGCGCCACGATGCGATCCACAATCTGCTCCGCCGTCTGCCGTGTAATCGGAAGCCCGCACTTCGGGCAGTGCGGCTGGCCCACCGACGCGTACAGCAGCCGCAGGTAGTCATAGATCTCGGTGATTGTTCCCACGGTCGAGCGCGGAGAGCGCGAGGTCGTCTTCTGCTCGATCGAGATCGCCGGCGACAGGCCGTCGATGGCGTCCACGTCCGGCCGCTCCATCTGGTCTAAAAATTGTCGCGCGTAGGCCGAGAGCGTCTCCACATAGCGCCGCTGCCCTTCGGCGTAGATGGTGTCGAAGGCGAGCGAAGACTTGCCCGACCCCGAGAGCCCCGTCACCACGGTCAGCGTATTGCGCGGGATCGAGACCGAGAGGTTGCGCAGGTTGTGCTGCCGCGCGCCGCGCACCGTGATGTGAGTGATTGCCATGCGGGTCGAATTGGCCGCGCACTCCACAGGGCCGCGTGGAGGTGAAATGGCCAATCCTCAGGATACGGCATCGGGCCGCACCAGGTCTTGCCCACGGTCGAAGCGCGGCCAGCCCTTCCCCGCCAGAGCGTACCCGAATGGGTAATAAGCAATTCATCAAGGCTGCATCGCAGCCGATTCAATCTTTGTAACAATAAATTTGGTCCAGCCGCGCCTCGAGTCCTTGGCGTCTCATAAGAGGGGCAGGCGAAAGTTGAGGAATGTTTCTGTGAGTGATTCTGCGGTACTGGTCTGTGCGGTCTTTGCGTCGTTGGCCTCGGGCGTCCTGCTGGCGTACGGCGTCTGTCAGGCGATCTTCGCCCTCTTCCGCATGAGCGCCCGCCCAGCGCCCGCCCCTGCCCAGGCGCGAGTCGCAGCCTCTGCCAGCGTCGTCGAAGGATAGCTTACCGCCGGATGGGCGATAATCACTCTCGTGATCTCTACAGCCAAGTCCGCCCCCACCAGCCCCAAACTCCGCCTCATTCTCGCCGTCACCGGAGCCAGCGGTTCCATCTTTGCCGCCGAGATGCTGCGCGCCCTCCACGCCGACGCGCGTGTCGCCAAGGTGGACTTCATCCCCAGCGAGGCATCGTTGCGCGTCTTCGCCGAAGAGATGCAGCTCAGCGGACGCACCGCCCTCGCAGAGAAACTCCTCGGCACCGGCCACGGCTCGCCGTCAAAGATTGTCCAGCACGCCGAGGCCGACATCGGCGCCAACGTCGCCAGCGGCAGCTCTCCCTCCGACGGAATGATCGTCCTACCCTGCACCATGGGGACGCTGGCCGGCATTAGTAACGGAATGGCCTCCAACCTCATTGAACGCGCCGCCGACGTCTGCCTCAAGGAGCGACGCCGCCTCATCCTCTGCGTGCGCGAGACGCCATTCAACCGCATCCACCTGCGCAACATGCAGCTTGCCTCGGACGCCGGGGCCACCATCTTCCCTGTGATGCCCACCCTCTACAACCGGCCCCAGAACACCACCGAGATGGCCCGCCAGTTCATCGACCGCGTGCTCGCCCACATCGGCCTGCCCCAGCCCGGCGCGTACGAGTGGAAGCCCGATTAGAGCGGCCCGCCTCTAGCGCGCGTCTCCCGAAAGCATCTGTTCGCCACCCTGCATGGGCGGTTGCGCCTTGAGGAACTGGACCGTTCCTTCCAGCACGGGCCTCGGGCACTGACTCGGCGCGAGGTGGCCGCAACCGGCGATGCCCTCGAAGACGGAGTGCGGAATCTCGCGGTGCATCGTCTCGCCGATGGCAGGCGGAATCAAGATGTCGGCCATCCCCCACATCACCAGTGTGGGCTGCCGGATTTCGGAGAGACGAGTGTCGAGCAGGCCGGCCCCTGTTTGCATCGAGTCCATGGACTGCTGCACGATGCGGCCATTGCTCTTGAGCCTGCGCAGGGTGGCGCGCGCAACGAAGCCGGGCAGCGTGCGCGGATGCGGCATCAACAACGCCATCAATCGCGCCAGCCCGGCGGCGTCGGTCGGCACAAAGGCGTCGCGCGGGAAGTTGGTATGGATGGTGGTCCCCGCGCTGTCGTAGAGGACCAGGCGGTCGATGAATGCGGGATCGTCCAGCGCAAGCTTGGCGGCAATCCATCCGCCCATGGACCAGCCGGCGAGGTCGATCGGCGCGGGACGGCCAGCACTGTCGGCCCGAGCCATGCCGGTGGCCTGGATGAAGTGGAGAACGACGTCTTCTTCCACCTGGACGGAACAGCACGGCCACTGCGGCTTCTCGGAGCGGCCGTAGCCGAGCAGGTCCGGCGCGTAGACGTGGAAGCCTGCAGCGGCGAGCCCGGGGATCAGCGGCGCCCAGTCCTCGCCGCGCGAGCCAAGCCCATGCAGAAGAAGAAGAGGCTTGCCCGGCGTCCCATCGGGAGGCACCGCCTCGAAGGTGTGAATGCGATCTCCCTGGACACTGACGTACTCGCTGCGCACGCCCGCGCGCCAAAGGCGGGTGCGGATCTGCTGATCGTTGACCCACAGCGGGTTCCAGTAAAACGTGCCGCCGGCCACAAGCGCAAACAGCAGAAGAACGGTCCCCGCCAACCGCAGTCGGGCCTTCATCCGTGCATCTCCCTCAATCCTCCACGCGACTTGCTTCTGCGGCTTGCTTATCTTTTCGATTCTAAGAGACGCATCCTCGAAGCCGCCAATCCGTGTGGGCGCGACTTGTCCTTCTCGAACAGGCGCGGCAGATTCATTTCGTAAGGGTGCGGCTGATCCAATCCGTGCAGGCGCGGCTTATATGCCGACGCTGCAGTCGCCGTCGGGCAGCTCATCGCCGGAGTGGGCGTACAGATCGTACGGAGTGCGGCGGTTGAACTTGTAACGCTGGCGGATCTCGCGGCCCACGATCAGCCCGAGCGCCACCGCCCCAAGCGCGGCCGAGACCCAGCCGATGGTCCTCAGCAGGTGGGACTCCGTCGCGCAGGCCTGCTCGTCGCAGACGGGTTGCTCGTCCCGTGCGCCGCTGGCGTTCTCAATCGTTCCAACAGCTCCGGTCTCTTCGCAATCGTGGGATGAACTTCTGCAACAGCCGAGTTTTGGGAGAAACCTCATGCCTGCATGATACCGCAATCAGGAGAAGGACCGTGTGTGAAATTCGTTGCGGATGTACCGATTCAGGAACCCGCGCCGGCCGTCTCCGCTACTTGACGTCGACCTGCTCGAAGCCCAACGAAGCGAGCAGCGCAGTCACGGTGGCGCATGCGTTCGTGCGCGCGGCGTCCAGAATGCCCTCCTCCTGCGCGGTCTGCTGGAGCTGGTCCTGCGCCCTGGCGCGGGTCACGGGCCCCAGGGCCTGTCCCGTCGGGACCGGCAGCCCGGTGGAACGCACAAGAACGCGCGTGCGCTGGTCGTCCAGCGTGGTCGAGAAGAGCTGCGCGGGAGGCAGCGTGACGTGGATGCTGCGCGTGGCGGCGTCGATGCGCACGTCCTCCGGCCTGAGCTCGGCCATGTCGATGCCCGCGACGGACTCGCCGTGGACCACCAGCAGGATGCGTTCGCCGCCCTGTGCGCCGGATGAAGTGGACGCGGTAAGACCGTCCACAACCACCGTGTCCAGCGAGGTGACGACGGACTGCAGTCGGCCGAGCCGCTGGATCTTCTCGACTACAGCAGGCAAGGACAATCCGGAGCCGGCGGCGCGCCCCGTAATCAGCGTAACGATGCGGCCAGCCCTGCCCGTCGTCGCGTGGCGTACGAAGACACCGAACCCCGCCGCGCCCAAAACCAGCGCCAGCAGGAAGCTGAGGAACCTGCCGCCGTAGTTTGGCCCCGTATAGTATTGCGTCGTCATCGCCGCTCCAATCCCATCATCATAGCCCGGTTGTCCCGGTTCTGGAATGGAGTAGCCACGAGCAGGGCTGTATCATTCTCAGCAAGTTGATGGAGACCCCTTATGGCCAGTCTCGCTCGCCGCGCTCGTTCTGGATTCTCGGCATTCTTGACTGTGTCCGCAATGGTCTGCGTGGCCTTCACCGCCGCGCCAACCGCCCTCTGCCAGAGCGGCGCGGCAGCCGCGAATCAAGCCTTGCCGCAGTCGAACGTGCCGACGATCAAGGTCACCTCGCGCGAGACGCTGGTGGATGTAACCGTGACGGATGCGAAGGGCAATCCGGTGCACGGGCTGACGCGGGAGGACTTCACCGTCAAGGAAGATGGAAAGGTACAACCCATACGCAGCTTTGCGGAGTTCGACAGCGAAGATGTGCGGGAGCCAGTGAAGCTGCCGCCCAATATCTACAGCAATCGGCAGCCACCGCCAGCCAGCAATGCGGTCAATCTCCTCTGGTTGGATTTCAGGAATATCCCTGACTTATATCAGATGCGCGCAAAGAAGGAGGCGAAGAGATATCTTCAGGAGATGCCTGCAGGGACGCGAGTCGCTATTCTTGGTTCGTCTGGACCGACCAGTTTTCGCATCGTGCAGGGCGTCACCGCAGACTCTGCATTGCTCAGTGCCGCCATCGATACCTTGCAGTACGACACCACCTCCGCTCCGTCTATTGGAGAAGGCATCGCGTCCTCGTGTTCAAAGTTGCAGCAGATAAACCAGATGACGCTTGAGTCGCTGAACCAGATTGCCACTGACGTGGCTGGCATCAAGGGAAGAAAGAACCTGATTTGGTTTATGACCGGCATCCCGTCGATAACCGACCCAGCATGGCGCCAACGTTGCCTCACGGACTGCTTCCCGGAACTCAAAAAGGCATATGGACTGCTTGCTGCGGCGCAGGTTGCCGTCTTCCCAATCGACCCCCGAGGGCTAATAGCGCCGCCAAAAACTTATCCGCAAGAGCTACTTTCGATGGAGTCGGTGGCGGAGGCGACCGGAGGAGCCGCGTTCTACTCGAACAACGACCTGAAGGCAGGCATCACCAAGGCCGTCGAGACAGGCTCCGACTACTACACCCTCACCTACGTTCCACCCGGCACTGAGTACGATGGCAGACACCACACGATTCATCTTGAGGCCGATCAACCCGGCCTGCACCTGACCTATCGCGACGAATACTACGCGGAAGACCCGTCGAAGATGACGACCACAGCCGGACTCACCCTGGCGACACTTCCGCCTGAGGTCTCCGGCGGCGATATGAAAGCCGCCATGAGCCGCAGTATGCCCACCTCCTCCGCACTCCTCTTCTACGTGGATGTCGAACCCGGCACCACTCCCGCCAAGCCGGACGACCCGCCGGTGATGGGCACGCTCGACGCAAGGTTCAAGGACAAGCCGCTCACCCGTTACACCTTCAGCTACTCCATCTCTGCTGGTCAACTCGCCTACACCAACGGCCCCAACGCGACGCACAACGGCTCGCTTGAACTCGACCTTGCCGCCTACGACGCGGACGCGAAGCTGGTCACCGGTCTCAGCCAGACCATAACAATGTCGCTGAACGACACGACGGTCGCCAACAAGCAGCCTCTCAACTTCTCCCAGCAGCTCGACCTGCCCGCAGGCCAGCTCTTCGTCCGCATCGGCGTCCTCGACCACACTTCCAACAAAGTGGGTACGCTGGAGATTCCCCTGACGGTGGGCAAAAAGCCCGCCACGCCGCACGCCGCGGCGGCGGGAAAAGCAAGCAACTAGACCCTGCTTCGAATCGCGCCTTAGTGCAGTTGGTATGGCGTTGGCGGCGCTGGCACCACGTCCGGCGCCTTCGGCAGCTTCGTCTCATCCAGCTTCGCCGCTCCAACCAGCCCCGTGCCCGTCACATGCGCGGTCGCCAGCAGCGGTCCGTCGAAGCCCGTCACCTTGATGCCCGCTAGGTGTACGTTCTTCATGTACGCCAGTTCCATGCCCTTCTTGCAGGTCCCCGTGATGTTCTCCAGCGTCAGCCCATCCAGCGGCTTCGCCGGAGTCAGCAGCTTCGCGTCCACCAGTGACGGCATATCGGTCACGCGCACGTTCGAGAAGCGGAAGTTCTTGAACAGCGGAATCCCCGCCTCGCCGATCACGGATGCGTCGCCGTCCGACTTGCCGGTATTCGTGTTCGTAATCTGCAAAAAGCCCTGCCCCATGCCGGAGACGTCCAAGTCGGTCGCGCTCACGTCTTCCACGAACGCCCCGCGTCCCACGCGGCTTTTGATGAAGATGGCGTGCGAGCGCGCGTGGATGAACTTGCACTTCTCGATGCGCACGCCGCGCACGCCGCCACTGGTCTCGCTGCCGATTCCGATGTTGGCGAATCCTTGGTCGGTCAGCGTGCAGTTGGTGATGAGCGTGTCCTCGCACACGCGGCCGATGTCGTTGCCCTCCGCGCCGCGCCCGCTCTTCAGCGAGATGGAGTCGTCACCGGTCTCAAACGTGCAGCCGTCGATGACGGTGTGCTTGCACGAGTCCACGTCGATTCCGTCAGCGCCGCTCTTCACCGTCACATTCTTGAACATCGTGTTCTCGCAGTACACCGGATGGATCGACCACATGCCGAAGTTCTGCGTATAGCAGTCCTCCACGCGCACATTCTTGCAGTTGTTGAACTCGATCAGCGCAGGCAGCCGCATCCCGCTTGGCCGCTCGACCCGGCCCCGTTCGGTGGGGCTGCCGATGATCTTACCCGGCCCTACCAGCCCGATGTTCTCCGCGTCCGTCGCGTTGATGAAGCTGCTGTATCCCTTGATCCAGTGGCCCTCCCAGCGCACCTGTGCCAGGGGGTAGTCGGCCATGTCGGGCGAACCGTTCAGCGTCGCGCCCTCCTCGATCCGCAGCACCACGTTGCTGCGCAAAGACAGCGCGCCGGCCAGATAATCCCCCGCCGGAACCACCACCTCACCGCCGCCAAATGCCGAGCAGCGCTCAATCGTCTGCTGGATCGCCAGCGTGTCCTTCGTCTTTCCGTCGCCCGTCGCGCCGTAGTCGCGCACATTGAGCTTGACCGCAGGCTTAGCGGGCGCCTTGGCCGCAGGCTTGTGCGCAGTCGCGTGCGCGCCGGCCTGCGCGGGGTGCGCCGTCTGCGCGGCGGGCTTCATGGGTTGTTGTGCCTCAGCGAAGCTGCCCAACGCCGAGACGGCGGGAGCTGCAATGAGGGTCTGTGCGGCGGTCTTCAGGAAGCTGCGTCGTCTGGTCTGTGCGCGGTTCATCTCATGTCCCTCTCAGAAAGAAGGAATTTATTGCGAGATAACATTATCAGGTTCGAGCAAGGCACGAAGCACGGGTCATTCCGTAGAGTAGCGGAGGAATCTTCTTAGCTTTACGCGAAGCGTCAAGCACCGTGCGAAGTGATTTGTCACTCCGGATTGGACTCTGCCTCTGTCTTTACGCGAAGCGTCGAGAACGGCACGAAGTGCCAGCCCGTGATCTCCGGCCGGTCGATCCCGTTCTGGTGCGCGTAGTTCACGCTCTCCACGATCTGGTCCTTCAGCCACTCGCGCGTGTGCGCCGCCGTCTCCCGCAGCTTCGGCACGCGGTCGATCACGTCCAGCGCCAGGTCGAAGCGGTCGGTCTGGTTCAGGATCGCCAGCTCCAGCGGCGTATTGATGTTGCCCTTCTCCTTGTATCCGCGCACATGGATGTTCTCGTGGTTCTTGCGCCGGTAGGTCAGCTTGTGGATCAGAAACGCATACGCATGGAAGTTGAAGATTACCGGCTTGTCCGTCGTGAACAGAGCGTCGAACTCCGCGTCGCTCATCCCGTGCGGGTGCTCGTTCTCCGGCATCAGCCGGAAGAGGTCCACCACATTGACGAAGCGGATCTTCAGCTTCGGACAGCGTTCGCGCAGAATAGCAACAGCAGCCAGCGACTCCGAAGTCGGAATATCGCCCGCGCAGGCCATCACCACGTCCGGCTCCGCGCCGTCGTCGTTCGACGCAAAATCCCAGATTCCGATTCCCTTGGTGCAGTGGTCAATCGCCTGCTCCATCGTCAGATACTGCAGGTGCAGGGCCTTGTCCGCCACAATCACATTGACGTACTCGGTCGAGCGCAGGCAGTGATCGCCCACCGACAGCAGGCAGTTCGCGTCCGGCGGCAGATAGATGCGCGTAATCTCCGGGCTCTTGTTCGTCACCACGTCCAGAAATCCCGGGTCCTGGTGGGTGAATCCGTTGTGGTCTTGCCGCCACACCAGCGATGTAATCAGCAGGTTCAGCGACGAGACGGGCTGGCGCCAGTCGAGTTCCAGCTTTGACTTCTCCAGCCACTTCGCGTGCTGGTTGAACATCGAGTCGATGACATGCACGAAGGCCTCGTAGCTGGCGAAGAACCCGTGCCGCCCGGTCAGCAGATAGCCCTCCAACCAGCCCTCCAGCGTGTGTTCGCTCAGCATCTCCATCACGCGCCCCGAGGCCGCCAGAAATCCTCCGTCGTCGTCCTCCGGCTTGCGCTCTTCCATCCACGTTTTGGGGCTCGCCTGATAGATCGCGTCCAATTTGTTCGACGCCGTCTCATCCGGCCCGAAGACGCGGAAGCTCGTCATATTCCGCCGCATCACATCGCGCAGCATGTGCGCCAGCACGTCCGTCGACGACACCTCAATCTGCCCCGGCCGCTCCACCTTCACCGCGTAGTCGCGGAAATCAGGCATATCCAGCGGCTTGCGCAGCAGCCCGCCATTGGCGTGCGGATTGCCCGAGATCCGGCTCGTCCCCGTCGGCGCCATCTCTGCAATCTCCGCAACCAGCGCGCCCGCCTCGTCGAACAACTCCTCCGGCCGGTAACTCCGCATCCACTGCTCGACGAGTTTGAGGTGCGCGGGATTCGTCACCGGATCGGTGATCGGAATCTGGTGCGCGCGCCACGATCCCTCCAGCTTGTGCCCGTCCAGCTCCTTCGGGCACGTCCATCCCTTCGGTGTGCGCAGGATGATCATCGGCCAGTTTGGGCGCACCGGCGGCACATCGGGGTTCGCCCGCGCCGCTTCTCTCGCGCCCGCCTGGATCGCGCGAATCTCCAGAACGCAGTACTCCATCACCGCGGCCATCTTCTGGTGCATCACCGCCGGATCGTCGCCCTCCACGACGTACGGCGTATAGCCCAGTCCCTTGAACAGCATCTCCAACTCTTCCGGCGGAATCCGCGCCAGAATCGTAGGGTTCGCAATCTTGTACCCATTCAAATGCAGGATCGGCAGCACCGCTCCATCACGCACGGGATTGAGAAATTTATTGGAGTGCCAGCTTGTCGCCAGCGGCCCCGTCTCCGACTCGCCATCGCCCACCACCACCGCAACAATCAGGTCGGGATTGTCGAAGGCCGCGCCAAACCCATGCGAGAGGCTGTATCCCAGCTCGCCGCCCTCGTGGATCGACCCCGGCGTCTCCGGCGTGCAGTGGCTTCCAATCCCGCCGGGAAACGAGAATTGCTTGAAGAACCGCTGCATCCCCGCCGCGTCCTGGCTCTTGTCGGGATAGATCTCCGAGTAGACGCCCTCCAGGTAGCTGTTCGCCAGCGACGCCGGCGCCCCATGCCCAGGCCCCGCAAGATAAATCAGGTCGAGCGAATATTTTTTGATTAGCCGGTTCAGATGCACCCAGGTAAAGTTCTGCCCGGGGTCCGATCCCCAGTGCCCCAGCAGCCGGTTCTTGATGTGCTCAGGCTTCAGCGGCTCCCGCAGCAGCGGGTTCGCCCGCAGATACAGCATCCCCACGCAGAGATAGTTGCACGCGCGCCAGTACGCATCCATCCTGCGCAGATCCTCCGCCGAAAGCGGCTGCGCGTCCACAGAGAGCTTCTTCGCGCCCGTCGAAATCGTTGCACCAGATGCCTTGCCCTGCACTGCGGAACCTTCACCCATCGTCTTTCTCCTGTTCGCGCTTCTGCTCTGTATGTTGGTTCAACCCGGATTCCTCTCGCACAATATCCACCAGGTACGCCGAAGCCTTTCGGAACGACATGTGCTTATACTGACTTATCCGCTGTGCGCATTCGCAACCGAATCCAAGGCGTGTCGCCTGACCCAGCATCTGACGCTGTTGTGCATTCGGTTTCTCCCGATTCCCATGCCAAATCCCATTCAAGTCCAACTCAGAACGTTCTTCGGGGGCTATGACGACGGACGGACATTCCCGTACAACTTGCTGAAGAAATACCCGTAGAGCAGGACGCCACCATTTCCATTCGATGGTGAGACGCCCTTCGTCGTGAGACACGAGCACTGTCTGATCTGGGTCTGTTGCCGTCAGTAATGGACGGATGTGCTTGGCAACGTCCCCCGCGACCGCCTGGGCAGGTTCAATCACCAACCATTCAGCATGTTCGGGCTCTGGTCCATACACGAACACTTCGAGAGTTTTGATCGACATCGAAGTGATCTCAGAAGCTTCGAGCAGGAGTACATCTGGATCATGATCGTCAGCATGGTCCCCGCTGCGCCACGCAAACAGCCGAAGGTACAGTCGATCGGCACAACCCACTAAGACCCACCTCCGGTGGGAGGCTTTTACACGCCAAAGTACACATCCATTCAAGGAAAGGAGAACCGGCACACTGAGCCACGCCGCTACGCGCACCGAGACACTGAGGCTCACGGTAAGGGAGATCAAGAGAGCGAGTACGTTTGCAGCGCAGGCGGTACCCAGCGTGTACCAATTCCGGCTAGCCCATGCGCCCGCCGCTGCGATATTGCGAACTACTTCCGGTGAATCTGATCGAACGAGCTTCATCGTCTTTTTGAACTCCTCGACTAAAATCCTAATGCTGGATCAAATCGATCAGAAAAGCAGCCTTGCTTCAGATGCCAGCTTACGGCCATACGCCGTACGTCCGCATTCCAGCCAGATCAATTTACGTTGACTTCCCCTCGCTGTTCTCCGCCGCATGGCACATCCGCGCCACATGCCGCGCGATCATCCGGTCTTCCTCCGCGGGAACAACATACACCGCAATCGGCGAGTCCTCGTCGCTTATCTTGCGCACGCTCTGTCCCGCAGCCTTCTGCTCCATCTGGTTCGCAACACGGTCCAACTCAACGCCAAGCCCATTCAGCCCGCCTGCAATCGCCCCGCGTGTGGCCGCATCGTGCTCCCCAATCCCCCCGGTAAACACAATCGCATCCGCCCCATCCAGCGCGATGAATCCCGCAATCGCCTTCACCACCGTTCGGCAGAAGACGCGAATCGCCAGCCGCGTCCGCTCGTTTCCCGCGGCCGCCCGCTTGCGCAGCTCACGCATGTCGTTCACCCCGCCCAGCGCCTTCAACCCCGCGTCGCCATCGATCATCCGCTCCACTGAATCCACCGTCGCGCCCGCCTGCCGCATCAGGAAGAGCACGACGCCGGGATCGATGTCTCCGGTCCGCGTCCCCATCATCACGCCGCCGGTCGGAGTCAGTCCCATCGTCGTATCCACGGACTTGCCGTCGATGCACACCGTCACGCTGCATCCGCTGCCCAGGTGCGCAATCAGCATGGACCGCGGGAACTCCAGCCCTGCCGCCTCGCGCATCTGCGTCACCACCGACTCGCACGACAGCCCATGAAACCCGTACCGCCGCACGCCCTGTCGCCGCACCGCGTAGGGCAGCGCATACACCGTCGCCTCCTCCGGCATCGTCTCGTGGAAGACCGTGTCGAAGCACGCAACATGCGGCACGCCACTGAAGCGCCGCATCATCTCCTCGATGATCTCCAGCGCCTCCGGGTCGTGCAGCGGCGCAAACTCGCACGCCGCGCGCAGCTCCGCCAGCACCTCCGGCGTCAGCCGCTGATGTCCGCGCAGGTGCGCCCCCGGATGCACCACGCGGTAGCCAACCGCCTCCGGTGGCGGCAGCCCATCCAGCCCCACCGCGCGCTCCACCAGCGCAATGGCCTCCTGCATCGAGCCGGGTTTCACCGCGCCCAGCCTGCCGCTCAGGTCCCTCCCCGCCGCATCGCGAAACACCAGCTTCTCCCGCCGGCCGCCAATCCCGCCCAGCTCGCCCTCATACAGCGTGCGAATCTCGCCTGCACCCTTCGCGCGCACGCCCTCGCCCACCTCATGCATGGAGAACTTAATCGACGACGACCCGGGATTCAGCACCAGAATATGCATTCGTATCGGCCACTCCGCAGCCACCACCAAACTACCACTCCACGCGCCTTCGTTCCGTTCCCGATCGCTCACAAAACAGTCCCTCTCCTTCGACTCACAAAATCCCCCGCGGACAATCTACACTCAATCTATGTGCGGAATCGTCGGTTACATCGGCCCCAAGCCTCCCGTCCCCATCATCCTCAACGGCCTTCGCCGTCTGGAGTACCGCGGCTACGACTCAGCCGGCATCGCCGTCGCCGGCGGCCCGCAGGGCCTGGAGCTGCGCCGCGCCCCCGGCAAGCTGTGCAACCTTGAGGCCGCCATCGCCGCCAGCCCCATCTCCGGCACCTTCGGCATCGGCCACACCCGCTGGGCCACACACGGCCGCCCCACCGAGGAGAACGCCCACCCCCACCGCGACGGCTCCGGCACCCTCGTCGTCGTCCACAACGGCATCGTCGAGAACTACCTCGCGCTCAAATCCGAACTCATCGCCCGCGGTCACAAGTTCGTCTCCGAGACCGACACCGAGATCATCGCCCACCTCATCGAGAACGAGCTCAACCTCGCCGCCGAAGATGAAGAGGAAGTGACCATCGAGAACGAGCTTAGCCTCGCCGCCGCCGCCTCTTCCAAGAATGGTGTCATCCTGAGCGGAGCGCGAAGCGCGCAGTCGAAGGACCCCGACGCAGCTCGCACCACCTCAACCGCTCGCACCTTTCCTCCACAAAACTCAGAATCCCCCGACTGCAACACCTCAGAAGCCGTCCTCACCCTCCCCCGCCGCAAGCCCGCCATTCCGCTCGAAGAAGCCGTCCGTCGCGCCGTCAAGCGCCTCACCGGCGCATTTGCCATCGGCGTTCTCTCGGCCAACGAGCCCGACAAGCTGGTCGCCGCGCGTTTTGGCCCTCCGGTCGTCCTCGGCCTCGGCGACGGCGAATTCTTCCTCGCCTCCGACGTCCCCGGCATCCTGCACCACACGCGCAACATCCACTTCCTCGCCGACGGCGAACTCGCCATCCTCACCCCCTCCGGCATCGCCCTCACCGGCTTCGACGGCGCGCCCATCCCTCTCCGCATCCAGCGCATCGCATGGGACCCCATCCAGGCCGAAAAGTCCGGCTACAAGCACTTCATGCTCAAGGAGATCAACGAGCAGCCCCGCGCCGTCCGCGACACCATCCTCGGTCGCGTCTCCGCAGACACCGGCCGCGTCTTCCTCTCCGAGATGCAGCTCACCGACGCCGATCTGCGCGCCTGCACCCAGATCACCATCGCCGCCTGCGGCACCAGTTGGCACGCCGGCCTCGCCGGCAAGTTCATGATCGAGCGCCTCGCCCGCCTGCGCACCGAGGTCGACTACGCCAGCGAGTTCCGTTACCGCTCGCCCATCGCCGACCCCGCCTCCATCGGCCTCCTCATCACCCAGTCCGGCGAGACGGCAGACACCATCGCCGCCCAGCGCGAGCTGCACGCGCTCGGCTCACGCACCATCGCCATCTGCAACGTCGTCGGCGCCGCCGTCTCCCGCGAGGCCCAGGGGACCATCACCACCAACGCCGGCCCCGAGATCGGCGTCGCCAGCACCAAGGCCTTCACCGCCCAGCTCACCGCGCTCTTCCTCCTCGCCCTCCACATGGCCCAGCTCCGCGGCACCGTCACCGACGCCGAATCCATCCAGCTCGTCGCCGAACTCAACAAAATCCCCGGCAAGCTCGAAGAGGTCCTGCGCTCGGTGGACGACCAATGCTCCAAGCTCGCCCGCGTCTTCCACACGTCGAACGATTTTCTCTTCCTCGGCCGCGGCATCCACTACCCCATCGCCCTCGAGGGCGCGCTGAAATTAAAGGAAATCTCCTACATCCACGCCGAAGGCTACCCCGCCGGCGAGATGAAGCACGGCCCCAACGCCCTGATCGACGAGACCCTCCCCGTCGTCGTCATCGCCACCCAGGACCCCGCCGACCCCGCCTCCGTCCTCAAGTACGAGAAGACCCTCAGCAACATTCAGGAGGTCACCGCCCGCTCCGGCCGCGTCATCGCCATCGCCATCGAGGGCGACCGCGACATCGCCCAGCTCGTCGAACACACCATCCACATCCCCCCCGCCCCGGAGCTCCTCCTCCCCATCCTGGAGGTCGTCCCCCTGCAACTCCTGGCCTACCACATCGCCGTCCGCCGCGGCTGCGACGTCGACCAGCCCCGCAACCTCGCCAAATCCGTCACCGTGGAATAGCTAAAGAAGTTCCCTAAATACTTGTCAAAATGGGAAAGATTAGTAGTGGTATTTAGCGTGGGCAAGCTCTTTTCTCTTGCCGTTCATCAAATCAGTTGAAACACTGAAAGTTAGCTGGGAAATCCGCGAACGCGAACCTGTTTTGCAACGATCCACAGGTTGCACGGTTACAGTTGAACATGCAACAAAGGAGTCAGCCGTGTCTCCATATCCAAAATCGAATGGGAATCTACGGATGAGCCGTCCAAACGGCAACGGCGACTCGACATACGAACCGCTTAGTAGCATCTGGGAACGAAGCGACGGTGAGTTGCTCGAAGCAATGTTCAAATTCTATTCGACTATTCCGCCTGAGCCGATTTTGGATGCGACGTACAACGCTGGACGATTCTGGAAAGGCACCACGAGACGTGTCGTTTCGATGGATATTGACCCGCAATATAAGCCGATGATCGTTGGAGACAATCGCAAAATGATCGGTGTTCCAAGAGCATCGTTCGGCGTTGTAGTCTACGATCCGCCACACGTTGGCCCTCAAGGCCGCGACAAAAGCAGAAAGCGCTTTGATGTGGATTTCGGTGCGACGGTGGAGTGTGGCAAAGATCAAAACTGGAATTTGAGTTATCTGTATCCGCCATTCTTGAAGCAGGCCAAGCGAGTTTTAAAACCAAACGGTCTGTTGCTGGCAAAGATCACAGATATGGTAAACAACCATAAATCAAAATGGCCCCACTGTGACTTCATGCGAATGGCTGAAGAGGCCGGGTTCACCGTATGCGATCTGATTATCAAGATTCGGAACGGACCGATGGTTTCCACAAAGTGGAAAGAGGCTCACCATGCCAGAAAACGGCACTGCTTCTGGATAGTCTGCCGCAATAGCGATGATTGCGAACATCGAACAAATGTCATTTCTTCGGAAATAGCTCATTCCAACGGCTCACGCGATATGTTCCAGGACGACCCACTCCCGGCACCTTGCTACCAAAACCGCTTTCGTTCCATTCCGGTAGATAGTGAGCCATGAGTGCAAACTCGGCTGCGAATACCCACCATTCGCTGGTAAACGTCAGATAGCGACACGACATTTCTTCGAGCGTGATATTTTTGCGGGCACTGATTTTGGCGACGTGCTCAGCAAGCCGGCCACGCAGCGTTCGCTTGCTTTTGGTCGTGCCCTTTGATGCCTTGCCGATGTAAACGAGTCGATTCTTGAAGTAGAGGGCGTAGATGCCACTGTTCTGCGGCCCCGTACCCTTCGTTAGGGGGAGGAACGGACTCGCTTCTAATTTCTCGACGACTTGAGCGCGGATACCTCGGTCGAGGTCAAAATCAAAATGATGAGGGTCGATGGGAGGAATTGTCATCCTCTGGTATGCTGCACCAAATGAAGCTTTATTTCAAGCACGCGGAACTCTTGCTGGAGAAAAACCCCGAAGGGGTGTATGTCTTGCAAATGGGAGCCAAGGTGCTCGGAACCTTCTCCCGTGAGAAACAAGCATTAGATGCATTCAACCGCGTGAGACGGGATATGGAAAGAAAGATGCCGCCAACGGAGATAACCGATGCGGAGAGACGGCAGTTGCTAGACCGATACCTGGCCGACAATCTCGTTCAGCATAACTCTCTTCGTAACGAGATCAGAAAAAAACCGTCCAAAAGCCGTACTTTTGGCTAACGGCGGGTGGCCCACATCCGGCACCCTCCTCAAAGTCGGGTGCCCCACATTTCGCTTCTGAGATGTGGGATCGGACCTCCGCGCAACCTCGGACACCTGCGTCAACCGCCAACCCCCCGGAAGGGCCCGCCCCCTCCGCGCTTCCTTGCGAAACTGGTTTGCTCTACACTCGGCAGATGGATGCAGCGCGCGCGCAGTTGGCCCCTAAGCCCGCCGAACCCCAGCCCTCCGAGGCTCGCCTGGTCCGCCGCGTCGTCGCCTTCGATGTGGGCGACCGGCGCATCGGCGTCGCTCTCTCCGACCCGCTGGGCTACACCGCGCAGCCGCTCTTCACCATGCATCGCACCAACCACCGAGCCGACATGAAGTCCATCGCCCGCCTCCTGCGCAAGCATGCCGTCGCCGAGGCGGTCGTCGGCAATCCGCTGCACATGTCCGGCGACCAGAGCCCGCAGGCGGCCAAGGCGCAACAGTTCGCCGAGGAGCTGCGCGCCCGGTTCGGCCTCACCGTGCATCTGTGGGACGAGCGCCTGACGACCACCGAAGCCCACCGCCATCTGGACGCGGGAGGCCACGCCGGCCGCGAGCGCACCCAGATCATCGACCAGGTGGCCGCGGTCCTGATCCTGCAATCGTTTCTGGACGCGCGCGCAAACCGGACGGCCCGGGGGTAACGGGCGCGGGATGGATTGGCGCGGTCGGGGACGTATAATGGAGGTTCGATACAGAATGCGCCGCTGCTGCAGGCGGCTGAGCGCGTGTGCGTAGGAAGGTTCCGGAAGGCCCCAATGCCAGAACAGATCATGAAGCGGCTGGTGGAAGAGATTAAGTTGCTGGAGCGCGAGCTCACCACCGAGCTGCCGGCCGAGATCAAGCGCGCGGTCGCAATGGGCGATTTGAGCGAGAACGCCGAGTACCACATGGCCAAGCAGCGCCAGGTCTTCGTCAACGCGCGCCTGGGCCAGTTGAAGAAGCGCATGGGCGAGCTGGCGATGGTCAACCTGGTGAACCTTCCGCGCGACAAGGTGGGGTTTGGCGCCACCGTGGTCGTCTTCGATTCCAGCAAGAACGAGGAGATCACCTACAAGCTGGTCACCAGCGAGGAGTCGGACGTGACCCAGGGGCTGATCTCGACCACATCGCCGATCGGTCGCGCGCTGCTGGGCAAGCAGGTCGGCGACACCGCCACCGTGGTGACGCCCAACGGCAAGCGCGAACTCGAGGTGCTTAAGCTGACAACGATCCACGATGTGGTGGTGGAGGATATTGCAGGCGGCGATGGCGCGGCTGAATGAGCCGGGGACGGCGAATCGGTAGCTGCATGTTAATGACGGAACTTCAATGACGAGACATCAATGACCTGGACGAGTGAATTTGGCAGGGGCAGCGGATGGCTGCTGCAGAAGATTGTGAACGGCCTGGCGCTGACCAAAATCTCGCCCAACGTGCTGACCTTCCTCGGGCTGGTCATCAACATCGTCGCGGCCTGTTTCTTCGGCTTCGCGCGCGGACATAACGCCGACCGCATGTTCCTCTACGCGGGTCTCATCATCATCGGCGCGGGCATCTTCGACATGGTGGACGGGCGCGTGGCGCGCAAGACCAACCAAGTCTCCGTCTTCGGCGCGTTCTTCGACTCGGTAATGGACCGCTACTCCGACGTGGCGATCTTCTTCGGCCTGCTCATCTACTACGCGCGCGGCAACCGCCTCTTCTACGTCGGCCTGGTGGCCTTTGTCATGACCGCCTGCCTCATGGTGAGCTACACGCGCGCGCGGGCCGAGGCGCTGATCGGAAGCTGCAAGGTCGGCTTCATGGAGCGACCGGAGCGCATCGTGACCGTCATCCTGGGCGCGCTCTTCAACCGCTGGGGAGTGATGGCGCCCTGCCTCTGGGTGCTGGCCGTCTTCTCCACCATCACCGTCATCCACCGCATCCGATATACGTTCCTGGAAACGGAACGGCGCAAGCTGGATGCGGTGGCGCGGTAGATGTTGATTCTCGCTTCGGCCTCGCCGCGGCGGCGCGAGCTGCTGGCCCAGGCCGGTTTCTCCTTCACCGTGGAATCCGCCGATGTCGACGAGTCGCAGCGCGCGGGCGAAGGTCCCTCCGCGTACGTCCTGCGCCTTGCGGTGGAGAAGGCGCAGGCGGTCTTTGCGCGACACTCGGAAAGCTCGGGTGCCCCATCCATGACGGCTGCATCGTCATGGGTGGGATCAGGGCCATTGATTGTTCTCGGCGCGGACACTACGGTCGTCTGCGATGGCCAGATTCTGGCCAAGCCGGAAGATGCTGCCGACGCTGCGCGCATCTTGCGCCGTCTCTCCGGTCGCACCCACCAGGTCCTCACCGGCGTGGCGGCGGTGACGCGCGCGGGCGTGGCGAGCGGAGTTGAAACCACCGAGGTTACATTTTCAGAGATTCCCGAAGCTGAACTGGCCGCGTACTGCGCCACCGCCGAGCCGCTGGACAAAGCCGGAGCATACGGCATTCAGGGCTACGCCGCCCGCTGGATTCCACGCATCGACGGAGACTATTTCAACGTCATGGGCCTGCCCATCGCGCGCACCGCAAAGCTGATCGAAGCGGCACTCGCAAACTGCTACCAGCGCGGCTAGACCGTTGCCAGCTCCCCGCGCACTCGCTCCATAATGTCCAGGTAGAACGCCAGGTTGTGGATGGAATTCAGCGTCGCGCCCAGCGGCTCGCGCGCCATGAAGAGATGCCGCAGGTAGGCCCGCGTGTAGCGGCGGCAGACCGGGCAGGCGCATGCGGGATCGATGGGCCGCTGGTCCTCGGCGTACTCCACACGCTTGATGTTCATGCGAATGGCAGATGGGTTGGCGGCGGACTCGCCAAGCCAGCTCTCGCCGGGACTTTCCTCTCCAGTCAGCTCTTCTTCAGCCTGCCGCTCTCCCGGTTCGGGCGCGCGAAAGAGCAGCCCATGGCGCGCGGCGCGCGTGGGCAGCACGCAGTCCATCATGTCGACGCCCATGCGGGCGTACTGCTCGATCTGGTCCGGATAGCCCACGCCCATCACGTAGCGCGGCCTGTCGCGCGGCAGGATCTCCAGCGTGCGCGCGATCATCTCGCGCGTCACCTCGGGCGGTTCGCCCACGGCCAGCCCGCCGATGGCGTAGCCGTCGAACTCCATCTCCATCAGCCGCTCCGCCGACTCGCGGCGCAGATCGGGGTACATGCCGCCCTGCACAATTCCGAAGAGGCACTGCGTGCGGCGGACTAGTGACTGCGTGCGTCCTGCTAACTCTTCCGCCCATGGGACTTCATTCTTGTGCGCCTCGAAGTACTCCTTCGACCGCTTCGCCCACGCGTGGGTCAGGCTCATCGAATCGCGCGTGCGCTGCCATGTCGCGGGCGTCTCCACGCACTCGTCGAATGCCATGATGATGTCCGCGCCCAGCGCGATCTGCACCTCAATCGAGTGCTCGGGCGAGAAGAAGTGCAGGCTGCCGTCCAGGTGCGAGCGGAACTCCACACCGCCATCCGTCACCTTGCGCAGCTTGGCCAGGCTGAAGACCTGGAAGCCGCCGGAGTCCGTCAGGATCGGCCTCGTCCAGCTCATGAAGCGATGCAGGCCGCCCATGCGCCGGATGAGTTCGTGGCCGGGGCGCAGGGTCAGGTGATAGGTGTTGGCCAGAATCAGTTCTGCGCCCGCGCCGTTCGGCCCGATCTGCTCCAGCGTCTCCTGCGGGACGGACTTTACCGTCGCCGCCGTCCCGACGGGCATGAAGACCGGCGTCTGCACCGCTCCGTGGGGAAGGTGCAGCGCGCCGCGCCGTCCGCCGGATTGCGATGCCGCGCCGACTTCAAAGCTCAGGGCCATCCATCCAGTATGCCCGTTCGGGACGCTCCGATGACAGCGCAGCCCTCGCCGCGCGTGTACAATTTCTTGCGGTCCCGAACCAGATTCCCCATGAGGCCCAGAACTATGAAGATTTCCACTATCACCCGCCGCGCCCGCCTGAACGCTCTTCTGCTCTGCTCTCTTCTGATTCCGGCATTGCTGGCCGCGCAGTCGCCCGCCGCGCAGGAGATGCCCCGCATGGCCCATCAGAATGGCCGCTACGCCCTGATGGTCGATGGCAAGCCCTATCTCATGCTGGGCGCGCAGGTCTCCAACTCCAGCGGCTGGCCGGAGAAGCTGCAGGCCCTGTGGCCTATGGCCACCGCCATGCATGTCAACACGCTGGAGGTGCCCGTCTATTGGGAGCAGATGGAACCGAGCGAGGGCAAGTTCGACGACACCGTAGTCGATGACGTGGTGCAGCAGGCGCGCGCCCATCATGTGCGCCTCATCCTGCTCTGGTTCGCCACATGGAAGAACGGCAAGATGCACTATGCGCCGGAGTGGGTCAAGAGCGACACCAGGCGCTTTCCCCGCATGATTACGCCCGCCGGGTTGCCCATCGACGTGCTCTCGCCCAACTCGCCCGCCAATTACAACGCCGACGCTGCGGCCTTCGCCCACCTGATGGCCCACCTCCGCCAGATTGACGGCACCCAGCACACCGTCATCATGATGCAACTGGAGAACGAGCCCGGCGCGCTGGGCGCGGTGCGCGACTTCTCCGCCATGGCGCAGAAGCAGTTTGAAACCAATGTTCCGCCGGAGATCGCCCAGGCCCTGCACAAGCCCGCCGGCAACTGGAAGGCTCTCTTCGGCGACGACGCCGACGAGGCCTTCGCCGCCTACGCCACAGCCAACTACATCGACAAGGTGGCCGAGGCCGGCAAGAAGCAGATGGCCCTGCCCATGTACGTCAACAACTGGCTGAAGAGCCCGCGCGCCTACCCCGTCAGCACCATTCCCGGCGTGGACTATCCCAGCGGAGGCCCCACCTACAACATGCTCGACATCTGGAAGGCCGCCGGCCCGCACATCGACGTTATCGCGCCCGACATTCACGTGCCCGGCGTGCAGGGATTCAAGAACGTGATGCAGCAGTACACCCGCCCGGACAATGCGCTCTTCATCCCGGAGACCGATGGCTACGGCGCCACCCGCGGCAACGACGGGCAGGGCCGCCTGGAGTTCCTGGCCATCGGCGTGGGATCCTTCGGCTTCTCGCCCTTCGGCATCGACCGCGTCACCTTCGGTCCCGACGGCAAGCTGGATGTTGAACGGCAGGGACTGGCCGAGAACAACCGCCTGCTCGTCCCCTCCGGCGATGTCATCGCGCAGCTTCAATTCCAGGGCAAGACGCAGACCGCGGTCGAGGAGCCCGGCCTGGCGCAGATCGAGCTGCCCTTCGGCGATTGGACCGCGCTGGTCAGCTTTCCGCCGGCCTTCGACTCCGCCGTGCCCAACGACGGCGGTTCCCCCTCCGCGCGCCTTAAGATGGGCCGCGTCCTCGTCGCGCCCATCGCCACCGATGAATTCCTCGTCATCGGCATCGACGCCCAGGTCAGCTTCCATCGCACGGTGCATCCACAGACCGTGCAGACCCAGTTCCTGCGCGTGCAGGAGGGCCACTATGAGGGCTCCGACTGGAAGCCAGGCCGCCTCTGGAACGGCGACGAGGCGGACAGCGGGCTCTTCTTCAGCTCACCCGGAGCTGTCCTGCACGTCAAGCTTGGCACCTACTGAACCGGAAGCCGGATGCCAGTTGCGGGTACTCCATCTCTCGATTTTGAGATGTGGGTCGCAGACCCTACTGCTCTGCGATCGCTACCGCCTGGGCAACGCTCAGGTCGTTGGCCACGCGGACGAACTTGCTGTGTTCGGCGTGCTCGTTCCTGGCGATGGCTTTGAAGAGGATGGCTCTGCCGTCGATGGCGCTGTCGATCAGCGTGGTCTTCCACTCGTGCGCGGCGGAGTTGCTGGTAGGGTCGCGCGTGGTGGCGAAGCTGCTTCCGGCGTGGATGGTGGCCAGCAGGCCAAAGCCGATGCTGACGTCCGTGGGCATGCGCCCTTCAATGTGGTGCAGGCGCATCGCCTTCGCGTCGATCGTCATGGAGCCGGACATGCCATGCAGCACGCGCTCTTCCAGCGACTGCGGCTCGTACTCCGGGTTGGGCCGGAAATCGATCAGCAGCTCGTCCCCCTGCTCGCGCACATCGCCGAACAGGAAGGCCTTGGGCAGCAGCGTAAGCATCTGCTTGGCGTGCAATTCATCGTCCTTCAGCGCCTGCGACCTCTTCTGGAAGCCGGCGGGGTCGGCAACGATGCCGGCGAGCCGTCCGCGCTCCTGCGCGACGCGCTCCGCGCTCAGCGGCTGGCCATCCTCCTGTAGCAGCATACGAACCTTGCCGACGTTCGTCTCCACCACTTTTTCCGTCCACAGATGGCCTCCGGTGCGGTCAGAGCGCTCCTTCGAGAGATACGCGTAATGGCCTTTATGCTGCGCCGCCACATCCTCATTGGCCAGCATCGTGGCCACAATCTGCTTCGCCGGGCCGGCCTCTGGCGGCGCGGCTGGCGACGCCCCGGCGCCGATGAGCGGCGATGCCAGCATCAGGGTCAGCATCGAACAGCCTGCCGCCCAGTAGATCTTTGCCACGCCGTAAACCTCAGTCTTGCGAATGTCCGTCATTCTGGTCCCAGCCAGGTGCCATCCGGCCTGTATCGAATCCGCGTCTCTTCGCGCCGTCCCACTCATTATTAATGAGATGCCGTCTGCAGCAAGGGCGGCTGGATGCGTTGTGCGCTCAAGCGGCGGTCCCCGCTGCTGCGGTCGGCTGCCGCAGAACCCCGAGACGAGATGAAACCACAGGTGTACTCACGGCCAACCCCCGTGCGCTCTGCCCTTGCCTCATCCGTCGTGGCAGGAGTACCGTGAACCATCCTCTGCGCCGCCGGCAACACAAAGCTCAACCCTCGATTGAAATCTATCTGGAGAGAATCCATGTTCCGCCCCACAGCCTTGTGCTCCTCCCTGCATCTGGCGATCCTCACCCTCCTCCTGCTCGTCTTGCTGCCCAGCCTCGCCGCCGCGCAGTCCGGCCCGCCCGTGACCCCGGAGATCGTCGCCGCTGCCGCCGCTGCCAAGACGCCCGTCGCGCCCGGCCCCGTGCAGCCGACCTGGGATTCCATCCGCGCCAACTACTCTGTGCCGCAGTGGTTCATCGACGCCAAGTTCGGCATCACCATGCACTGGGGCCTCTTCTCCGTCCCCGCCTACCACAACGAGTGGTACGAGAAGTACATGTACTCCGCGGCGCCCTCAGCCGGTGTTGACCACTCCTTCGCAGGCTGGCACGCGCAGAACTTCGGCCCGCCCGACAAGTTCGGCTACAAGGACTTCATCCCCCTCTTCACCGCCAAGGACTTCAACGCCGACGACGTCGCCGCGCTGGTCAAGGAGTCCGGCGCAAAGTACTTCGCGCCCACCGTCGAACACCATGACGGCTTCTCCCTGTGGAACTCCGCCACCAATCCCTTCAACGCATTCAACATGGGCCCGCACCGCGATCTGGTCGGCGAGATGGCCGTCGCCACGCGCAAGGTCGGCCTGAAGTTCGGCGTCGCAAGCCACAACATCGAGCACTACACCTTCATCCACCCGCCGCCGGGAGTCAAGACCGATCTGGACGACCCGCAGTTCGCAAACTTCTATTGGACCAACCACAGCGACGCGCGGCTGCAGGAGTTCCTCCAGGACTGGGTGCTCAAGAGCATGGAGCTGATCGACCAGTATCAGCCCGACATCTTCTGGTACGACAACGGCATCAACTCGCGCGACTACGATCCGCTCAAGCTCAAGGTCGCCGCGTACTACTACAACCGCGCTCTGCAGTGGCACAAGCCGGTCACCTTCCTCACCAAGGACTCCGCCTTCCTCGCCGGCAGCGTGCTGGAGTTTGAGAAGCTCAACCCGCGCGGCCCAACCCAGATCCTCAATGGCATCTGGGACGCCGAAGAGCCCATCGGCAGCACCTGGGGCTACTCCACAGCCAATCCGGTCGAGACCTTCCGCGGCGCAGGCTCCGTCATCAACGAGCTATGCACCATCCTCAGCATGAACGGAAACCTACTGCTCAACCTCTCGCCCACCGGCACCGGCGCCATCAACGATCAGCAGCGCACCGCGCTCAAGGAAGTCGGCAAGTGGCTCGCCGTCAACGGCGAGGCCGTCTACGGCACCCACAACTGGATCGTCGACGGCGAAGGCTTCACGCCCCTGCCTCCGCGCAGCCCGCAGATGCGCCGTCCAGAAGCAGCCGCCGCAGCCGCAATGGAACAGGGCCCCACCGCGGGAGTCGCCGCGCCGGGTACAGCCACGCCACGGCCGCCGCGCGCGCCTAACGCAGACGTCTCGGCTCAGGGACCGAAGCCCGTCGTCTTCCGCTTCACCGTCAAGGGAGACAACCTCTACGCCATCGCCCAGTCCTGGCCCGGCGACACCGCCCTCATTACATCGCTCGCCAAGGGCAAGGCCCTCGACGGCCAGGTTCCTCAGGGCAAGATCAAGACTGTCACTCTCCTCGGCAGCCCCGGCAAACTCAAGTTCACCCAGGACGCCGACGGCCTAAAGGTCAAGCTTCCCGCCGACAAGCCATGCGACTACGCCTGGACGCTGAAGATCACCGGCCTCAAGATGAATCCCGCCGGGCCGCCCGTCCCCGCCGTCATGGCCGATCTGCGCTAGCGATCGGCCAGCCGCGCCAGCATCTCCGCCACGGTGCGCCCTGTGACTGGATCGACCATCGCAGGCGCAATCTCCGCCAGCGGCTCCAGCACAAAGCGCCGCTCCGCCATCGCCGGATGCGGCAGCGTCAGCTCATCCGCATCCAAAACCAAGTCGTCCATCAGCAGCAGGTCGAGGTCGATCGTGCGCGGGCCCTTCGCCGGAACGCTCGCCCGGTTCCGCCCCATCGCCCGCTCGATCGCCAGCAGCGCGCGCATCAGCTCCACCGGCTCCAGTTCGTTCTCGAGCAGCATTGCGCCGTTCAGGAACTTCGGCTGCTCTGTGGTGCCCACCGGTGCGGTGTTATGGAACGACGAGACCGCGCGCACCTCGCCCAGTTGCCCCACGCGCCTCACCGCCTCGCGCAGGTTGGCCTCGCGATCGCCCCACGGCGAGGCAAGGTTCGACCCCAGCGCAATGGCAGCGATTCGGCTCACGCTCTCCCCCGCACAGAAGCGCTACGCATGGACGGCAAGAGTCTCCGCCAACTCTCCCGCGCCCACGCCCACCTCTGCCGGCTCGGGGACCTCATCGTAGACATGCGCCAGCTCCCACGCACTCCGGTCGCGCATCAGCCGCTGCACCAGCGCGGTGTGCATGGCGTGGCCCGCGCGCTCGGCCACCACCCGCCCCTGAATTCTCCGTCCAGCCAGAGCCAGGTCCCCGATCAGGTCCAGAACCTTGTGCCGCACAAACTCGTCGGCAAAGCGCAGCGGCCCATTCTGCACTCCCTCGGCGGTCAAAATAATCACGCACGCCTCCGACGCCCCGCGAATCAGCCCCATATCGCGCAGCTTCGCTTCGTCCTCCTTGAAGCCGAAGGTCCGCGCAGGAGCAATCAACCGCGCATAGTCGCCGCTCTCCAGGTCGCCCTGAAACCGCGCCGATCCGATGGGCTGCGGAAAGTCGATGCTGTAGTCGATGCCGTAGCCCGTCCCCGGATAGACGCCGATGAACTTGCCGCCCTCGCGCACCTCGACTTCCTTCAGGATGCGGATGTACTCGCGCTTGCGGCGCTGCTGCTTCAACCCGACCGCCTGAAACGCCTCCACATAGGGCAGCGCGCTTCCGTCCAGGATCGGCAGCTCCAGGTTGTCCACCTCCACGATCACGTTGTCCACGCCAAAGCCGATCAGCGCCGACAGCAGATGCTCGGTGGTCGAGATCAGCACCGACCCGCGCATCAGGCTGGTGGCGTAGCTCACCTTGGCGACGTTGCGTCCGGTCGCCGGAATCTCGAAGCCGTCCAGGTCTGTCCGCCGGAAGACGATCCCCGAACCGGCGGGCGCGGGCACCAGCCGCATCGAGACCTCCGCGCCGCTGTGAAGTCCCACGCCGCGAAACTCGATCTCCGACCGGATGGTCTGCTCGGGGTGAGCGTTCTGTGCCAAAGACGGGGCTCCCATCAACCCTATCGTCCAGATTACAACCGGGAAACCACCTCCCAGGTGTGGCAAATTGACCACACTTGCCACACATAGTTCAGCATTTCGGTAGCGTCATTAATTTAGCGTTGTCATCCTGAACGGAGTGAAGGATCCCCGCATTTTCTTCTGACGTCACCCCCCCCCTGCGGTACCATCCATACATTCCATGAGTGATCGAAGCGCACTCCTCGAAGCCGTGAACTCCCAGTCGAAGTGGCTCGCAACCGCCCTGCGCGATCTCGTCCTCGTCGAGTCGCCCAGCGACAACAAGCCCGCCGTCGATGAGGCCGTTCGCCTCGTAGCCAGCCTCGCCAAATCCATCAGCGGCCGCGTCAAACTTCACCACCAAAAGCACTTCGGCGACGTTTTGGAGGTCCGCTTCGGCCCCGCGCGCGGCGGGCGCAAGCCCATCCTGCTGCTCGGCCATTTGGACACGGTCTGGCCCCTCGGCACGCTCGGCACCATGCCCTGGCGCAAGCGCGATGGCCGGCTTTACGGTCCCGGAGTCCTCGACATGAAGTCCGGCGTCGCAATGGCCCTCGCCGCCGTCCGCGCGCTCACGCAGCTTGGCGTCGGCCGCCCCATCACGCTGCTTTTAAACCCCGACGAAGAGGTCGGCAGCCCCGTCTCCCGCCCCATCACGGAGCGGCTCGCGCTGGCCTCCGCCGCTGTGTTGGTGCTGGAGCCCGCGCAGGACCTCGCTTGCAAGACCGCGCGCAAGGGCGTCGGCGGCTACCGCATCGACGTCACCGGCGTCGCATCGCACAGCGGCGTGGACTTCGCCAGCGGACACTCGGCGATTCTGGAGCTCGCGCGCCTCCTGCAAACCGTCGCCAGCTTCACCAAGCCGAGCGTGGGACGCACGGTGAATCCCGGCGTCATCTCCGGCGGAACGCGCTCCAACGTCATCGCCCAGCACGCCTTCGCTGAGGTTGACGTACGCATCAGTCGCGCCAGCGACGCCGCCCGCGTCGACCGGCTCTTCCGCAGCCTGCGTTGCTCCGATCCGGGTTGCAAGCTGGATATTACCGGCGGCATCAACCGTCCGCCGATGGAGCGCAAGCCGGGAACCGTCGCGCTCTACAAACAGGCCCGCCGTCTGGCCGCCGAGCTCGGCTTCCAGCTCGACGAGGCCGCGAGCGGCGGCGGCTCCGACGGCAACTTCACCGCCGCTCTCGGCGTTCCCACCCTCGACGGCCTCGGCGCGGTCGGCGAAGGCGCGCACGCCGCCCACGAATCCATCCTCATCCACCACCTCGTCCCGCGCACCGCCCTCCTCGCCGCCCTCCTCGCCAATCTATAGAGATTGCGGAAGATAAGACCCTGCCGCAACGTGCGAAGACGGCGCAGCGGAGATCAGCAGGCGCGCTGCCTGAGCTACAATGAAAGCTGCTGCACTCCGCGGCAAAGTCCACCAGTATTACCAGAATCAGGGGTTTTCCTTATGTCGATTCCCGCCACGCAGATGCGCCCGGGCATGTTGATCAAGCACAACGATCAGCTCCACCTCGTCTTCTCGGTCGAGCATCGCACGCCCGGCAACCTGCGCGCCTTCATCCAGGCCAAGCTGAAGAACGTCCGCACTGGGGCCATGTTCGTTGAGCGCTTCCGCTCGCCCGACCCCATCGACCGCGTCAAGGTTGACGAGATCAAGATGGAGTACCTATACAACGACGGCGACGACTTCTACTTCATGGACGCCGCCTTCGAGCAGACCGTCCTCAAGCGCGACACCCTGGGCGACGCCGTCGAGTACCTCACGCCCAACCTCTCCATCAGCGTCAGTTTTTACGATGGCAAGGCCGTCGGCATCGAGCTGCCCACCTACGTCGAAATGACCGTCGTCAAGACCGAGCCGGGCATCAAGTCCGCCACCGCCTCGTCGGTCACCAAGCCGGCCACCATGGAGACCGGCCTCGTCGTTTCGGTCCCGCCCTTCATCAACGAGGGCGAGAAGGTCCGCGTCGACACCGCCGAAGGCGCGTACCTCAGCCGGGCATAATGAGCGGTCGCAGGAAAAAAGTTATGGTCCAGCATTTTCTAGTCAAAGGCCGTGTGCAAGGCGTGGGCTTTCGCTGGTTTGTGCAGTACGAAGCGGCGCGCATCGGCCTGCGCGGTTGGGTGCGCAACACCGACGACGGCCACGTTGAAGTCCTCGCCGCCGGTACGCCCGACCAACTGGAGGACCTCGTCCAGACGCTGGCCCGCGGCACCCGTGGAAGCCGCGTCGACAACATCGAAAGCCATCCCGTGGCCGAGAGCGAGGGCGACGAGCTGCAATCATTCCAGATTGAAGGAGCGTGGTAATGACCCAAACAAAACCAATCGACTGTGAGCCCTTGAAGCAGCTCATCCGTACCGTGCCCGGCTTCCCCAAGCCGGGAATCCTCTTCTACGACATCACCACCCTGCTCAAGGACAAGTCCGGCTTCGCGCAGCTCATCGACGCGCTGGCCCAGCACTACATCGGCCAGAAGGTCGACCTCGTCCTCGGCATCGAGGCGCGCGGCTTCATCTTCGGCCCCGCGCTGGCCTACCGCCTCAACGCCGGCTTCGTCCCCGTGCGCAAGCCCAAGAAGCTCCCCGCGCCAACGGCCCGCGTCAGCTACGACCTGGAGTACGGCACCGATTCGCTGGAGATTCACCTCGACGCCATCCAGCCCGGCCAGCGCGTCGTCCTGGTCGACGACCTGCTCGCCACCGGAGGCACCATGCAGGCCACCATCCAGCTCGTCAAGCAGCTCGGCGGAGAGATCGCCGGCCTCGCCTTCGCCGTCGAGCTCGACTTCCTCAAGGGCCGCGCCAAGTTCCCCGAGTACGACGTCTTCAGCCTCCTCCACTACGACGAATGAGGTACACCCTTGAAAATTTCATCTAGCAAGAAACCCGTGATGTCAGTTGATCGCACTATAACCAAACATAAGAAGCTGGTTTACTTGCTGCTGGCACCTAAGCCGCAGAAGTATTCGCGCGGCAGATCAAGAATTATGTACGTCGGTACAACTGAAAAAGGTATCAGTCGTATTGCCAGCAGCGTAGCCACGAGATCGGAAGCAATCTTTAAGAAATGGGGCATAAAGACTATTGAAATTCAAATCGCATGGTGCAGGCCTCTCCAGAAAGTAAAGAGCTGGAAAATACTTGAGCGTGCAATTCTGTCAGATTTTCTTTCGATTCACGGTGGGTTGCCAGCGTGCAATGTTCAAGGAAAATCGTATCAGTGGGACAGCAAAGTTAACAGTTACTTCAGACGATCTGCAGTCACTAACCTCCTGTCTCGTTTTGATTAAGTAGAAAGGAAATCCAGAATGAAATCCCATGGCTACGCCGCACACGATAACCACTCCCCCCTCGTCCCCTACAGCTTTGAACGCCGCGACCCCGGCCCGCGCGATGTGGTGGTTGAGATCGTCTACTGCGGCATCTGCCACTCCGACATCCATCAGGTACGCAACGAGTGGGGCGGCTCCATGTATCCCATGGTGCCCGGCCACGAGATCGTCGGCCGCGTGACGGCGGTGGGCGCCGAGGTCACCCGCTTCAAACCCGGCGATCTGGCCGGCGTCGGCGTGCTGGTCGATTCCTGCCGCGTCTGCCCCAACTGCCAGGCCAGCCTGGAGAACTACTGCGTCAAGGGCTTCGTCGGCACATACAACGCCAAGGGCTACGACGGCGCGATAGTGTACGGCGGCTACTCCAACAACATCGTTTGCGACATGCGCTACGTCCACACCATCTCGCCGAAGTTTGGCGACAAGCTCTCCGGCGTCGCGCCGCTGCTCTGCGCCGGCATCACAACCTACTCGCCGCTGCGCCACTGGGGCGCCGGCCCCGGCAAGAAGGTCGGCATCGTCGGCTTGGGCGGCCTCGGCCACATGGGACTCAAATTCGCCCACTCCTTCGGCGCGCATACTATCCAGTTCACCACCAGCCCGTCGAAGATCGCCGACGCCAAGCGTCTCGGCGCCGACGAGGTCGTCATCTCACGCGACCCCGACGCCATGGCCCGCCACGCCGCCAGCTTCGACCTCATCCTCGACTGCGTCTCCGCCCCGCACGACCTCAACGCCTATCTCGACCTGCTTCGCCTGGACGGTACCCTCTGCCTGGTCGGCCTCTCGGAGAAGCCGCTTCCCGTCGCGCCCTTCTCGCTCACCTCGTTCCGCGTCGCGCTCGCCGGCTCCAACATCGGCGGCATGAAGGAGACGCAGGAGATGCTTGACTACTGCGCCGGCCACGGCATCGTATCCGACATCGAGCTCGTCTCAATCGACAAGCTCAACGAGGCCTACGACCGCGTCGTCCGCAGCGACGTGAAGTACCGCTTCGTCATCGACATGTCCACCCTGAAGCCTTAGAGCCGCAGCGGCGCGCTGCTGGATTGCCGCTGCCCGCCCGCACTGTGCAACCTTCAGTTCTGCGAAGGCCGTTTGATCGCATCCACCACGATTGCATCCACTGGCCCCTTCGCCGGCTTCAGCTTCAGCCCCATCTGCTCTTCCAGCGCGGTAAAAATCGAGGGCCGCGGATCGGAGGCGTCCGCACCCTCCGGCGCCCACTCTAGCGTGAAGTCGTACGCGCCCGCGAGGCCGGTCTGGTTCACCACAGTTCGTCCCACTGTGTTCGACAGGTTCATCGCCAGGCTGTCAATCGAAATCCCACGCGCTGTAAACTTTCCACTGTAGGATGAGCTTCCGCCTGTCTCGCTCACCGACTTCTTCAGCTTGCCCGCATCGACCACCGTCAGCACGTAGATCGGCAGTTCCTTGGTGGTGCGGTGGACCTTCAGCGCAAAGCGGTCCGCCAGCAGCGCCTGCAGCATCTTCTGTCTCTGCTGCCACTGCTCTTGGGGTTGGAGCTTGGCCAGCGCCGCGACGGTATCCCCATCCATCTTTGCCTCAATCGCGAACGCTTCACTGCCGGCCCACGCGGGTAGCCCAACGATCTGGTCGGGTGTGTGGACGTCGTAGGCGCTCATGATGAATCCGATCGGCGGTGTGATGGCCGAGAAGCCGTCGATCGTGTTCCGCCAATAGGACTGCACCCCCTCGGACTTGTCGGGTTTGACGGTGGCAACGGCGTACTCGTATTGCGGGGTGGGAGCGGCTTGGGCTGTCGGCGGAGCGGCGGCGGGAGCCTGCGAGTGCATGGCTGGAGATAACAGAGCGGCGAGAACGAGGACGAGCCCGGCGAAACGAATATGCGCTTTCATGCAAATACTATACGTGCAGCCGTCGGTTCCAGTTCGCGAAGACTACACATTCACCGCCATGCTCTCCACGCTGCTGAAGCCGTCCAGCAGCGCCTCAGCCACCGTCGGATGCGCGTGGATGGTGAACATCATCTCCTCCACTGTCGCCTCCAGCTCCAGTGCGGTCACCGCCTCCGCGATGATCTCCGTCGCGTATGGCCCGATGATGTGTACGCCCAGCACCTCGCCGTACTTCGCGTCCGCCACCACCTTCACGAATCCTTCGTGGGCGTCCAGGATCGTCGCCTTCGAGTTGCCCACAAACGGGAACTTGCCGACTTTGACCGTATGCCCCAGCTCCCTGGCCTTCGCCTCCGTCAGCCCCACGCTCGCGATCTGCGGCTCGCAGTAGGTGCAGCCGGGAATCCGCGTCTTATTGATCGGCTTGGCATACTTGCCCGCTATCCGCGCCGCCACAATCAGCCCCGCCATCGATCCCACATGCGCCAGTTGCGGCAGCCCGCCTACAATGTCGCCGATCGCGTACACGCTCGGCTCGCTCGTCTCCATCCATTCATTCGTCATGATGAATCCGCGCTCCGGCGCAATCTTCGTCTTCTCCAAGCCTATGTCCGCCGTCCGAGGTGCCCGCCCCACCGCAACCAGCACCTTCTCCGCCTGCTTCGTCTGCGCCTTGCCGTTCGCGTCCGTCCACGTCACCAGCGCGCCGTCCTTGTTCTTCTCGATCTTCGTGTCTTTGATCCCGAGATTCACGTCGAAACCGCGCTTCTTGAACAGCCGCAGCAGCTCTTTGCTGATCTCTTCGTCCTCCACCGGGACCATGCGCGGCAGCATCTCCAGGATGGTCACCTCCGCGCCAAAGCTCTTGAAGATCGATGCAAACTCCACGCCCACCGCGCCCGACCCGATCACCACCAGCGACTTCGGCATCTCCGCAATCTTCAGAATCTCGTAGTTGGTCAGGACCGTCTCGTCCGCCTTCACGCCCGGCAGCATCCGCGCGTCCGATCCCGTCGCCAGCACCACCTTCTTCGCCTTCACCGTCTCCGTCTTGCCGCCTGTCAGCTTCACCTCAACCGCGTGAACGCCGTCCTTCGACGGTCCCATCAGCCGTCCGAATCCCTTGAACGTCGTGATCTTGTTCTTCTTCATTAGGAAGTCGAGGCCCTTGGTGTGCCGCGTGATGATATCGTCCTTGCGCGCCAGCACGCCCTTCCAGTTCAGCTTCGCCTCGCCCACGCCCTCGATGCCGTAGCGGTCCGCATGCTTCAGTTGGTCCCAAAGCTCCGCCGTGAACAAGACCGCCTTGGTAGGGATGCAACCCCACAGCAGGCACGTTCCGCCCAGCCGGTCGTTGGCGTCCACCAGCGCCACCTTCAACCCATACTGTGCCGCGCGGATCGCGCAGGTGTATCCGGCCGGGCCCCCGCCCACCATCACCACATCGAAGATCGTCTCTGCCAAGGGATGCTCCTATCCAGATCGAATTCGCAACAGCTCGATTTTACGCTGCTATATGCCTTACTCTCAGATGCTCCGGCCTGCCCGCGCGGCGCACTCTCGCCCTGTACTTTTCCTTCTCTCGCGATTCCCGCTTACCACGCGATATACACGTCCCGCCCAACCCACTCCGCGCTCCCGATCTGCCGCATCATAAAATCCGCCACATCCTCCCGCGCAATCCTCCACGCGTTCCGTGGCAGAGCCTCCCCATCCACGCGATACGTCCCGCGACCCGCTCCATTTGTCAGCATCGGAGGCATCACCATCGTCCAATCCAACCCCGACCCCGAGAGCGTCTTCCACTGCGCCACCTGCGACGCCACCGGCCACTTCAAAAACGTGTTGTACACCATCTTCTGCACAAACCACCGCCGCCACGCCGGCTGCTTCTTCAGCGAATCGCTCAGCGCCCCCACCGACCCCAGCGCAATGATCCGCTGCACACCCGCTTCCTTCATCGCCTCCACGATCAGCGGCACGGCGCGCTCTAGCACCTCCTCCCTGCGCAGCGACCGCGCCCCCAGCGCCGACAGCACCACATCCGCCCCCTCGACCGTCCGCCGCACCGCCTCCGCATCGAACGCGCTTCCCTCCACCACCTGCACCCGTCCGGTGTACACAAACTCCGCAGGCCTCCGCACCAGCGCCGCAACCATATATCCGGCAACCAAGCAGCGCCCCGTGAGCAGTCTGCCGGTGGCCCCGCTTGCTCCAAAGATTGCGATCTTCATCCTGCTCCCTTCCCGCGTCAATGTCTCATTATCCTCTACGCAGACCCCCCCACTGTTCAAAAGATGGGCCTGCTATCCCGTTGATATTGCTATCGTTGTTCTGTATTCCCACGAACGGGACTGGTCTGCGCGGCCGGCCTGCGAATGGTTCTGTGAAGAAGCGCGATAAGTGGGTCGTCTCTGCACCAATGCCCGCCACTCTTGCTCCTTCTTCGAGGACCAGGGCGCGGTTTTCTAAATCCATGCCGCACCGCAACCCACCGACTCTGCGACACATCGGCTTGGTATCCACATTTCCAGCGACAACGGCTGCTACTACTGGTTTCTCTCTTTCTTAATCCTTATTTTTAGTAACAGCAGTACGATTTGCGTTAGGGAATCCCAGAACAAGTCCGTATTTTGAAAGGGCGGGACTTCAGTCCCGCCGCAAGCACTGCATTTGCAATGGGGCGTTAGCCCCCGAGGGAATGTCTACACACTTGTGCCGTTCTTCCTTAGCCAGCATGGAACGCACTCATCACACACAAGGTGCTGCGCTTTCCACAAAGAAATCTGTCGCGCGACCGGGCCGCGAGTCAATAAAATCGAGAAGACCGAGGCTGGGCAGTACACACCGCGCCGGATTCGGTGTACAGTTTGGCCAGCATCCATTTCAATGAAAGAATGCCCGGAGAGACCGCCTTGCCCAAAGAAATTCAGGATGCAACCGCCGCAACAACTCAGGAGCCCGAGATGACGACGACAGCCGCGCCTGCTGGAAACCTTGAGATCACCGTGTCCCGCGCCGAGCTATTGCGCGAGCTGACCGCCGCACAGTCTGTCGTCGAGCGCAAGACAACCATCCCCATCCTCTCCAACTTTCTCTTCGAGGCTGCGGACGACACGCTCACCATCACCGCCACCGATCTCGACCAAGGCGTGCGCACCAGTTGCGCGGCCAAGGTCAAGAAGCCCGGCGCATGCACCATTCCCGCGCGCAAGCTCTACGACTACATCAAGCTGCTGCCCGAGGGCGACATCGCAATCAAGCTGATGGACAACC